>Ga0255763_1000022_pt1 | contig 147803 bp, 99 predicted proteins | sample 041ome_2_FD_179963 | JGI IMG/M metagenome (GOLD analysis project Ga0255763, IMG submission 179963) | Coastal salt marsh microbial communities from the Groves Creek Marsh, Skidaway Island, Georgia - 041406US metaG (version 2) | ecosystem: Environmental > Aquatic > Marine > Intertidal zone > Salt...
CAGCAGAAGTAAAACAAAAGAACGTACATTCGTGCGCGGAGCGTTTGTAATGATGAATGCTTTTTTGTTTTGAGTAGTTTGCGTAGCGCGGAGAGAGAGAGAGAGAGAGAGAGAGAGAGAGAGAGATTTTCATATGTAGAACACGAGAGAATACAAACAGAAGAGTTGCTTTTTTCGCAAAAATATCAAAAAGTAACGACCAAAAGGCACCATTTCCCTACGCGTCATAAAAAAGGACATTTTCTCTCCGACAACACATTCATCATGTCCTCGTTCGGAAACCGATTCAAACGAGGTCATTTTTCTCCGACTCGATACGAGGAGTTGGACGGCGAGTCGCTCATGACCAGCGAAGAGCAGGTGAGAGACGAGAGGTTTTGTGCTCCATTCTTTCTTCTTCTTCTTCGCTTTGCGCGGCGTAAAATTTGGGGAATATAATTCTCATCTCGCATCGTCATCGGAAGAGACTCTGTTCTTGTCAAACGCACCTCTCGTTTTTTTTGCAACGCGCTCACGCGAATTCTATCTCTCTCTCTCTCTCTGTGTGTGTGTGTGTGTGCGTGTTCTTTTTGAAACCAAACGATGCAGGCGGATGCGGTGAACGACATGGCGCACGCGCTCGGCGACGACCGCGCGGCTGGTTTGAGTCCCACGAATAGGAGTGGCTCCAACAGTCTACCGGGTTCTCTCAGAGACCGGTATACGAACGGCGGGCAAAACACCGCGTCTTCAAATGTTATACGAGGAGATAACGTGCCAACGTCGAGAATCGTTGGGTTTGGCACGTCGCCGCCCGTGGCGGTGATGCAACGAGGCGGCGGGAAGAGCTTTAAACAGAGGGCGCTCTCGAAACTGGAACAGTTGAAGCACAAGACGCAAGAGGCGTTGCAGGCGAGGAAAGAGAGACAATTACATCACGAAGGCGGGCAGCACACGATGAGCGGCAGCGTGCAGAACAGGCAGGTGCAACAGGTGATGAGGAGAGAGACCGCGAGTGAAGTCGTGGCGAGCGCAACGAGCGCGGCGGAACTTTTATTCGAATTGAGATCGTGTTTGGCAGATTCGGGAGAGGTGGACGCTTCGACGTACGACATGATCGCGGAGATGACGCATTTGTGCGAAGAGAGGAGAGCGAGATTAGCCGGATTAGCCGGGGACGAAGGTTTAAGCGAGACAAATTTAGTTCTGGTGTTGGAAACGATCGAGAAAGTAAACGGAGCGTTAGATGGAGGCAGTGGTGGGTTTTCCAACGCCACAACTGCTACTACTACTACCATTGAAGCACTCGGACAAGACGAAGACGAAGTTCCTTTACCGCCGTCAAATCCACTCGGGGTATCTCCTGGGAATCCCTTTGCTACTCCAGTGTCTTTATCTTCACCGACGGCGATGAGAACACCACCAGCGACGAGAACGGTCACGCGAACGGATGTGCCGCAAACTCCAGAGGAAGAAGAAGCCGCTTTGGCGGCGGCGATTGCGGCGAGTTTACAGTTGGAAAAGGAGCAAAAACAAGTCTCAAGTTCACCATCATCGCAACAGCAGCAACAACAACAGCAACAACAAGTTTCAAATAGTAACGATATTGGAAACTTGATAGACTTTTGAAACGGATGGCTTCCTTTCAATTTGTACCTTTATAATTTAGTTTGCCGGAATAGCAACATCTTTCAATTTTTTCAATTACACACAAACAAACATGTTATATTTCTAAACCATCACTTTAAACGCTTGCTCGCAAATAATCTTCACGGCCTCATCTATTTGTTCTTTCGTTACCACTAACGGCGGCACTAATCTCAACACGTCGCCTTTCCCGGCTGTGATAACTAACAGCCCGTTCTCGCCGCACGCTTTCACCAACGGACCCGCCATATCCGTAAACTGTATGCCAACGAGTAAGCCCGTGCCTCGGACTTCCTTGAACATCGGATGTCCTTTTAATCCTTCCGCTAATTTATCTTTCAAATATTTTCCGTTCGTTTTCACGTTGTCCAAAAAACCAGGTTCTTGAACGCGATCCACGACATGCAACGCCGCTTGACACACCAAAGGGCCTCCGGCGAACGTGCTCCCGTGATCGCCCGGTTGCATCGCATCCGCGACTTTTTGCTTCATCAAAACGCATCCAATCGGTAAACCATTCGCTAACGGTTTTGCCGCAGATAACAAGTCCGGTTCGCACTCTTTCCCAATCTTTTGGTGCGCCCACAAATACCCGGTTCTTCCTAACCCGCATTGCACCTCGTCGTACGCCAACAAACAGTCATTCTCGTCGCACAACTTTCTCAACCCTTTTAAAAATTCTGCGTCGGCTGGGAAAATACCACCTTCACCTTGCGCCGGTTCGACGAAAACTACCGCAGTTTTTCCTCTCTTTATAACTTTCGCGGCGGATTTCAAATCGCCGTACGTCGCAAACGTGTTACCCGGCATCAGCGGCTCGAATGGCTTTCTGTATTGCTCTTTCCACGTCAACGCCAACGCGCCCATGGTTCTCCCGTGAAACCCATTCTTGAAAGATACCGTCTCCGTTGCCGGTTGCTTATAGAACTCCTGGTCAGATTTCGACATCTTTTGAAACTTCATGTAGTGATACTTCCTGGCGAACTTCACGCACGCCTCGTTCGCCTCCGTCCCCGAGTTGCAAAAAAACGCTCTATCCGCGAACGACGTCTCCACCAACTTCCTCGCCAACGTCGCTTGCGGTTGCGTGTGGTACAAATTACTCGTGTGCAATAACGTCTTCGCCTGTTCCGCGATTACTTCCGCCAATCTCTCGTCCGCGTGGCCTAAACAGTTCACCGCGATACCCGCGGTAAAATCTAAATATTTCTTCCCTTCAGAGTCGAAGCACACCACCCCTTTCCCGTGCGTGATGACGCGAGACTGCCCTCGACCGTACGTGTTTAAAACGCACTCGTTTTCATCTCTCTGCACCTGAACGGTGTTTACATTCCGCGCGTATTTAGGAACGCTTTCGGACGAGGACGAAGAAGAAACAGAAGCCGCCTTCGCGGCGATATCCTCGACGACGTTTCCTCGTCGTCGGCGGCCAACGACGACCGAAGAAGAAGCACCACCGAAAGAGGTTGAAGAAAATTGGGTCGTCCTCGTCAAAGTCGCTTTTTTCCCGAAGAAGAAGAAGCGATTCGATGATGCCGTCGTTGCTTTTCCCCGTGTTCGTCGAGGCCCCTCGCGGCGTGGCCCACTAACGCTACCACCGCTCTGAACAACAACAACAACGCTTCGACAAAAAAGTTGCATCGTGTTTTCTTTTCACTCAAAGCGCGTCTGTCTGTCTCTCTGTCGTCTCGCGCGGCGGCGGGAAGAGTTGTTCTTTTTCCTTTTTGGCGTCGTCGTCTGTTCGCTCCAAAACAACTCTCTCGAGAGAGAGTATGTATGTATGTATAGAGTGATAAGCAACGCGCGTGGGCACCCAAAATAACATCGAAAAATTTAGTATTGTTTTTTCCGAGAGAAAACGTGTGTGTCTTTCTCTTCCTTTTCTCTCTCCTCGTTCGTACCTTCCAATTCCTCATACTTTTTATAGTGATAAAAGCTTTCTAAAAGAGAAGAAGAAGAAGAAGAAGAAGAAGAAGAAGAAGAAGAAGAAATGACCTCCGCCGCGAATAACAGAGGAGGAGGAGGAGGAGCAGGGATGATGATGGTCACGTCGAAGCAGAGCAAAACGAGCACGGTGACCATAACCGGTGCGTCTTTTCATTTTGTTTTTTTTATTTTTACTCGTGTGCGAGCGCACGCGATTACGCGAGAAAACTCTCTCTCGTTGTTGTTGTTGTCGTTGGGTGTGATCGATTTGTTTTATGCTGACTGACGCGCTGCGTTTCTTTCTCTCTCGCGCGTAAACAGGCGAACACGAGCACGTCATCTCCGGGTACTCGCTTCTCAAAGGTATCGGCGACGGCGAACCGATCGCGTCGGACCGATTTACCGTCGGAGGGCACGAATGGGTCCTCTTATTTTACCCGGATGGGAAGCAGACGCAAAACGCGGCGAACGCGCCGCCGCCGCCGCCGCCGGAAGATCCGTATTGCGCGCTATTTGTGGCGTTGATTTTGGAAGGTCCGAAGTCGTTGGGGGTGACGCAAAGTTCGAACGGGAAGGTGGTTCGCGCGTTTCATCGGTTTACGCTGGTGGACCAGAGCGGGAACGGGAGAGACATCACGAAAGGGAGGCAAAGAGAGCAAGGCGCGGTGAAGATTTCGTGCGAAAGACAAGACCCGAACGCGAGGAACTGTCACGGATACAGGAAGTTTGTGAGGAGGAGTGTTCTGGAAGCGCCATATGGTGGGTACTTGGTGGACGATACGATCGTTATTCGGTACGAGATTGATTTAGTCGTCACGAGCGGTGGCGCTTTGAACAAGAGTTCGAAACAGACGCAGTCGTTCGTGGTGGACATCGGGAAGCAAATGAAGATGGGAGAGCATTTGGTAAAATTGTTACCGCCGAGCCAAAGTTGGAGAAAAAGAGAGAAGAGAATGATGTTGGCGAACGGGTTAGGGAAGAGGAGCTTAATGTTGGGCGGCGACGGAGGAGGCGCGAATAAAAAAGGAGGTCTCATCGGCGGTTCAGCAAAGGGTAGTGGTCTCGCGTCTGCAGAGAAAAGAGAAGTGGGCGACGGTAGTGATGAAAAGAAAAAGATGATGAAGACCAACGCAAAGAAAGAAAGCGACAACGAAGCGAGGAATAAAAGTCATAAGGACGACGACAACAATACCAATAACAACAATAACGATCGACGATTTGAGCGGGAGCACATCGATTTGGATTCGGAACCGGAAGATGACGCCGGCGATGAAGATAGATTAGCGCTCGGTAACGACGGAGGAAGTCACCGCACCGCAAATAACAACGGGGACGAAGACGACGAGGAAGACGACGACGAAGAGACCGCGGTGAGGCAAGGAAAGAACGCATCTGTTGCAGCAGCGACTATGAATAACAGCAACAGCATGCAACAGCAGCAGCAGCAGCAGCAACAGCAGCAGCAACAACAACAACAACAACAACAACAGCTTTCCCCACTTGATGGCAGATCTTTCATGGGTATCGATGAACACGATTTGACCGATTGCTGTTTTCGAGTCGAGGACGAGTATTTTCGTGCTCATAAAATCATTCTCTCCGCGCGTTCTCGCGTCTTTGCAGCCATGCTCCGCGCGGGGTGGAATATGCGTGAAGGCACCGAGGGCGTGATTACTTTGAGAGAGATCAAACCGAAAGTGTTTGAAATTTTGTTGCACTTTGTCTACGCGGATGAATTACCGAAATACAGCAAACGCGCGTACAGAAGATTTGTGCTCATGAAAGACGAGAAAAAGAAGAAAGGGAGCGAACGCCTCGGAGACTCGGACGACGAAGACGATGATGTTTCAGACTTGGAGTCAGATTCCGAGGACTCTGACGACGATGACGATGATGACGAGGAAGGGGACGAGGAGTTCTTGAACGATGACGACCGCGTGCGACGACGACGAGACGCAGGAACGGCGCAAGCTAATTCAGCAGCTGCGGGGACGAAGAGAGTTCAAGTCTTCGATAAAGGCATTCGTCAACTGATTGGTGAAAACAACGCACAACACAAAGAACTCGATTTGGGTATTCCAATGACACAGCACTTGCTTGTTGCTGCTGATCGATTTGATCTCGGCCGCCTTCGTGCGATTTGTGAGACGAGATTGTGCGATACGATTGATTTGGAATCTGTGATAGGAACGCTTGTATTGGCTGATCGAAACCATGCGCCCAGTTTGAAGCAAGCTTGTTTGCAATACGTTGCTTCAAATTTGTCCGACGTTATTGGAACCGAAGCGTACAAAGAAATGTCGATGACGTGTCCGCACTTACCCAGCGAAATTCTGCGTACTGTGTCGTCGTTACAAAACGGGGGTGGGAGAGGAGAACGAGGTACCGGCGAAAGAAAAACCATCATCGTGAGTTCTGCAGCGCAAAACGCATATCAGCAACAGCAGCAACAACAACAACAGCAACAACAACAACAGCAACAGCAGCAGCAGCAGCAACAACAACAACAGCAGCAACAACAACAACAAAGACAACAACAACAACAACCGCCTCAGCAGCCATCCATCGATCAAATGATCCCTATCCCCCACTATCCTTCAAGAAGTGTAACCGAAGAAATTTTGCGCCGCGGCGAAGCGGAGATTTTGAGATTGACAAATAACGCAAGCAATAATAATGCCGCTCCCTCTAACAACGCTGCGGCAGCAAATGCTGTCGCAGGTGCACCAGTTGCTCCAGAAGTTGTCAACAACGACAACAACAACAACAACGCTCCAGTGGCTAGAGCAACTACTTTCTCGGATCGCTCCCGAGGCGCTCGAGGTGGCGTGGCTAATCCAGTGGACGCGGCGATTGCGGCAGAGGCGGCGGTAGAAAATCAACAAGGAGTGCCGAATAATATGACTGCCATCCATAACGAAGCTATGTTACAGCTTTTCGGGACTTTTCACCACGACGCGCAGCGCGAACGTCGATCCGAGCATCGAAATGTAGTGCAAGCGGGGGCGCCATCGAGAGGAGAACATCGCGCGCAGGATTTCGGTGGGAGCGTTCTCGAAACCACACGATTTGGCCGCAACTTAATTCCTCCGATAGGCAATCGTAGCGTTAGTGGCGGTGACTTGTTTAGTTCGCTCTTGGACTCCTCACCGCACCTTGCCGTGGCGAGGAATACCAACGCCGATGCGAACAATAATTCCGCGGCAGTTCCCGCAAGCGCTGTAAACGCAACTGAGGGCGATGCCGTCCCTGGTAATAATAACAGTAATAATAACAATGGTAGTGAAAGAGAAGAACGCCGCGTGAGAAGACGCACGTAGAAGAAGATTTGAGAGAAATCAAGTAAAACAAGATGTTGTAATATTAACTTTTAAAAAATCGGAAGGAAGGAATCACAAATGATCAGAAATGGTCGCCGGTCTTTTTCGCGAGTTAAAATTATCTACTATCATCACTATGCATAAGCTATGGCCAACCGTTTGTTTTCCAATCTGTGTTTTTAGCGTACGTGCCCCATGTTTTGCCCGTGTATTTGCCTAACACCTGTCCTTCGCGAAACTTTGGAGGTCCACCTTTCGCTAACAACCCTTGAACGATTGGTTTCCCTCTCTCGTCCATCGCATCACCGCTGAACGTGTTCGAAGGATCTAAACTAAATTTAAATTCGCGATTTTTGAGCACGTTTCGTAAGTTGCCGTCGATGACGCCGTGAATCATGACCCCGTAGCCTAACTTTTTCCTCACCAAGCGTTTATGCGGCGGTTCCGAACCATCGAATCGCGCGCGGATATCGCCACCAATAATACAACCAGGCAAGTCGAATATCACGTCTCCTTTCCAATATTTAACCAATTCAAGGGCGTCGTCCACCATCGCGTCTGTCAGCGTTCTTTGCGGCTCGTACTCCAAAGCCTTTTCGTTCACGTTGTAGTCGTACAACGCCGCGCTCAAATCAATCTTCTTCATACCTTTGGTTAACCTCGTCAAGTCTTCGTCTATGGCATCCAATCCATCAAGATCCGTTCTTGAAGCGCCGATGTTTTCCTTATCTACGCATCCACCGTGTGCGGACCATCCGATGGACAAAATCGCGCCAGGCACGAAAGTCTTCACTTTGTCCACAAACGCCGACGGATGAAACGGCACCAACAAGTTATCGTAGCGATCTTCGCCTTGCTTTTCAATCTGGCCAGTTTGTTCGTTTCTTCCGTACGTCACTTTCGCGCTCGGAATTGGCGGATCTCTCACGTCCGCTTCCCTCAGATTCACCTCGTACGGTGACACTTTCAAAACGCTTCCCATCTGCGGTCGATACCCGCCCGGACCGGGCAACACTTCCCCGCCAACAATCAAAGGCCCCTTGATCCGTTCGTACTTATACTCTTCGCTCAACAAGATCAACGTCGGAACCACCGCCCGAGGATCTCTAAACGTCACCATCAGACCTTTCTCTCGATACGCGTTCAACTTCACGAACGTCGCCAAGAAATCGTCAAACGTAAACGACGAGCTCCTATACGCCGAACGCGAAACCACCGGCACCGCGTACGTCTTATCCTTTCCAATCTTCCGATGTCCAATTTTTCTGTTCCCGATTTTATTCGACACCGTTGTCTCCGAATACGCCACGTCCACGTTGATCACGTTCACTCGTTCCAAATCCATGGTTTCTCTCAACATCGTCGGCGTGTCGATCCGAAACGCAATCGTGATCTCGCTCGGGTTTTCCACCTGAAAGTGTCGGCACATGCGCTCCGTCGTCCACTGCGATTTCCCATCGTCTATTTCCACCCGCGTAAACGGCAAAGACAAACCCCCGGCGAGGCCTTTCCTCGTCTTCACGCTCGCGACGGATTCTTTCCCCGAGAGCAACAGAAGGCTCGACACTAAAACGAAGAGTAAAATCTTAAACGCGGGGCCGGATTTGAACGTCTGGTAGCGCTCGGACCAGATTTGCTTCTTGAGTTGGAAGTATAAATCGTCCTGCGCGGAAACTTTGTGCTCTATGGCGGCATCGCCGCCACCACCACCACCACCGCCGCCGCCGCCGCCTTGGGAAGAGGGCATGATTTGTGTTTTCTTCTTCCTCTCTCTGTCCCTCGGCTTTTATGTGTTATATGTGCACAAAAACCGTCTTCTTCTTCTTCTTCTTCTTCTTCTGCGGATTACTTCCTTCGGAAAACTTCCCAGGAGGGGTTTGTTTAGGGTTTAAGCCCTAAACCCTAAATAAAGTTGTGCAAATTTTTTCTTCCAACTTTTCCTTCTAATAAAGCTCCATTCGCTCGCGCGATGTCGTCGTCGTCGTCGTCGTTCCTCTCATTAAAGTCGACGACAAGAAACAGCGGTAATAATCGCGTCGTCGTCGATGACGTCTTCTCTGGCGTCCTCGTTCGAGGAGGAAGAAGAAGAACAGAAGGAGTGCAACGACGACGGCAGAGGTGTTTCGTTTCGGCGAAGGCGACGATGAAAACGACGACGAGTCAACCTCGACGTCGCACCGAAGAGAGAAGAAGGTTTGGTGGATGTCACCGTTGCTACTACCACCGCGACGACGACGACGACGAGAAGGATGTTTTCAGAAAACGACCAGTCGTTTTGCAACGACGACGACGACGCGGGAGGGAGAGAACGAGATGTTCTTCCTTTGCTGCGAACGAGCTCGGTGAGGTTGCGATTTTTGCCGCCTCGAACACCCAACACCACCACTTCCTCGGGGTGAACGAACTCGCGTGGTTATCGTCCACGTTGTACGCGTTGTGTTGCTTTGGGATATGCGTTCGAGCGAAAATGGGCGACGAGAAGTCAATCGCGAACGTTCGAAACTACTCGACGTTAGTACCTTTGGCGATATTTTACGGCGTGCTTTTGATTCGATCGTGGACGGACGACACGTTGGCGCTGATGATGCCCGGGAGTTTAGAGGAAGGTTTGCGGACGGGCGAAGTGCAATTCATACCGAAACTCAGCGGCATCAGCGAACTTTTATCGCAAAAAGCCGCCTCGGCGTCCGCGTGGGCACACTTCATGCTCGTCAATCTCTTTGTCGCGAGGCACGCGACGTTGCAAAGCTTGAAGTTTGATTTGCCCGTCGCGCACACGCTCGCGCTGTGTTTAATCACCGGGCCGTTGGGACTGTTATCGCACGTGCTCACCAAATCGATCGTTTTGAAGTTGAGAAATATGAAGAAGAGCAACACCGCGTAGAATAAATGCTGTGTAGTAGTAGTAGCCATATATAATTGCTGTAGTCGCTTAGTAAATTTCATGGGCAGTAGCGCACAAATAACGTCAAAGCGTGTAGTCTTCGGTCGTTCTTCTTCACTTTTATGTCACGTCACGTTTTGTTTTTCTCCATTAAATACAGATATGACAAAGTTCACCGAACACGCCATCGGCCAACGCCGAGGCGCTCGAGTCAATCCAGAGTACATTCAAGACGTGATCGCAAACTCGAATTCTTTCGTCCCCGCGGATTTATCCCAAGGGTATCGAGAAAACAGAAAGACCGGGAAGTTGGAGTTGATAACCGAAGCCGGCGACGCGGAGAAGGAGTACGAGACGAAGTGCGAGAATAGAATTTGTTTCGGGACGTTTACCGTATCGTCATCGTCCTCGTCTTCGGCGGCACACGGTGACGCTTCGTCGGAGTTGCTCGTGAAAGTGAACAAGAAAGAACGCTTGGGAGATTTTCACGTGACGCAGCGTTCCAAACGCGCTATTCGCGACATGGTGAAAAGATTCGATTTCGAAACCTCTCTTAGTTTGCAGTGGCGAGGCGAGTGGCACCGCGAAACGAAGACGTTTACGATTAATAAGAAGACGAACGACGACGGCGAGGAGAAGGTGCAGAAAGAAAATGGAGGCGTGTTTCGCACGGCAGGCATCGCGGAGTGCTCGTACGATTTCGAGACGAAGGAGACGAAGGTGTACTTTTCGGAGGAGGACGCGCACCGACGGTTAACAAACAAACACGAGTTTGTCGGTCAGTGCGCCAACGCTATCGAGTTCTTGAAGCGCATGAGCGAGATTGAAATCGCGAGAGGGAAAGATAACGATAGTGGTGGTGATGAAAACGTCATCGAGTTGAGTTTAGAAACGCACGGAGTCGCGGAGGATATCGGTGCCGATTTGATCGCGGCAAAGTTGAGAGCGAAGAAAGAGAAGGAGAGTTTACTTTTGAAATCGGAGACGGAGGAGGAGACGGCGAAGCGGATGCAGAAGGAAATGAATAAGGTGAAATCGAGAGTGTTGGATGCGGTGAAGTTTGCAAACTCTGTCGCGGAGAAGAGGAAAGGAGGAGCAGACGATGGAAAAGAGGACGGGAACGACGACGGGAACGATGACGACGACGACGACGACGAGAAGATGAAGAAGAAAAAGAAGAAGTTGTCGAGATTCGATGAGAGCGACGATAGCGATAGCGATTAGGTGTTCACATGAATTTAAAACGATATAAAATAGCGCGCGCGCCGTGCGGCACATGTACAAATGCATATAATACAAAGAAGCTAATCATACTAATTACTAAAATTTACGCGAACGACAACAACCCTGTGTCTTGCAAGAACCTATCGGCCATAATCGCAAACGAAGCTAAAAACACAAGCGCTTTGATGGGAATTTTGGTCCCAAACTCCATACCTACATTGTGGAAAGAATTCCGTTCTTCGCTGGTAAACCAAATAAAGCACATTACCGAAGGTAACAGCCCGTACAAGACAGGTGCGCCGTACGAACCGGCGAATTTCGTCGCCGGTAAGAAGATATCGGACGCAGATAACGCAATAATCAACGGCAAGATTAACGTCGCGACGTACGAAACTTTTTTGGCGCCTTTGGCGGTCAAACCTCTCTCCGCGAACGATTCCTTGATTTTCGGCTCTATCGTACTCGTCACGCCTAAACAAGTGCCGATGAAACTCGTGCTTATTGCGCAAAAGCTAAAACCACCAACAATCCATCCGACGTCCGATTTCAAAAGCAAATCTAGCGGATCTTCGAAGCCTAATCCACTCGCCACGGAGGTGTTGTTGATTGACAACGCGACCACAAGGTACGCGATGAACATAAAGAGAGGAACACAACTACCAATCACGATTGCTTTTCGAATTTCTTTCAAATCACCATTCATGTATGCACATATAACTGGCACTAAATCGTGGTAGATCAACGATAAGAACATGACTGGCACCGCCTCTGGCAATTTGCTTGCGTCGTTGATGAGATTGAAATTTTTGAAATCCGCGACGATCGCGCCTTCGTATAAAATACCGAAAAACAAACTCATCAAAACGATCGTCAACACTCTGTTGATGTTATCGATGACGTTCACGGACCCAAACGCCATTACTGCTCCTAAACCGACGGTAAAAGCAATCGTGCTCGCCTCGAGCGTCAGCGCCGGATCGATCGTTTCGATAATCTCGCCCGCTTTGGCGATGTACGCGACCAACAAAGTCGTCGAGGCGAGTAAATACGTCGCAGACATGACATACGAGCCGGTTGAACCTAACGTCGTCATCGCCATGTCCGGTAACGAAATCACCACGGGTGAATGCCCCCTACCGTGTTCGAACCGCACCTCGTCTCTCTCTCTCATAACGCTCACGTTAATCTCCGCCAACAACAGCGCGGAGAGCAATAACAACGTCCACGTACCGACGATTCCGGCCACGGAAGGCACCACGCCCGTCTCTGCGCACACGCTCGGCAACGCCAATATACCCGCACCAACTGTCGATCCGGTTATGAGCGCCACCACGCCGAACAGCGTCCCTTTGCTCTCCACCGTCTTATTTTGCAATATCATCTCGTCGAACGCGGTTGGCGGGGAATAACTATCCAAAAAAGCCTGGTCCGCCTTCGACGCGTAGAAACTGCTAAACTCTTTTTTCTCGTCCTTCTCGTCGATTAAAAACGTCTCGAATCGCGTCACCTCTTCCAGTTCACAAAACGAAGACTTTGCTTCGTTCTCGTTTTCATTTTCGTCGACAACCAACTCGCTTTGTTTCAGTCTCAACAGTTTTGTCCCCGTTCGTTGTTCTTGTTCTTGTTCTTGATCTTGTTCTCGTCGCTCGCATTTCTCGCTTTGAATCGCGCGCGTGATGCACGGCACAGCGCGTCTCTTTGCTCTCGTTCCTCGTCCTCCTCCGCGTCTTCTCGCAGTCGCACTCGTCGTTGATTTCGCGGCGACTCTTGAACGCAACATCCTCTTTCGTTTCCGTTAGAGAGTAATCTTTTTTCTTTTTCCCTCTAAAGACGAGAAGAAAGAGAGAGGAAAGAGGTTTCGTGTATCTTCTAAACGCGAGAGGAGTAAAAACGGAAACGCGCTCTTCTCCCTCTCTCTCTCTCTCGCAAGTGCGTTCGTTCGTCCGCGTGAGCGCGTTTTATGATATTCGCGAGCGCCCCTTCGCCTTTTCCGAAAAAAAGTGAAGGCACCTCTTTTGGTCTCTTTTCTGTCCCTTCTTGTTTAGGGTTTTAAACCCTAAAATCTTTTATTTGTGGATTTCCACTTAAAATACAACTCCCGCGTTTTGAAGCGAATACAAATAAACACGCTCGTCGCACAAACAGACGATACGCGTCGTCATGAGCTTCTCCTCCGCTTCTTACTCGTCTTCTTCTTTATCTTCTTCTCTTTTGTTGAAGAAGAAGAGTGGTAACACTGATATTAAAAGCAGACAGACGCGTCGTTGTGGGAATTCGATTGTCGTTTCTCTTTCCTCGAGAAGTGATGACGACGACGTCGGAGGAGAAGAGTTGATGATGAACAGACGCGCGACTTTAAAAACGATGATGATGACGACTGCCGCTGCTTTCGCGACGACGACGACGACGTCTTTTGGCGGCGTCGCTTTTGCCGGAGGAGAATCTCTCATCAACGTTGGCGATGTCGCTCCAGATTTCACGTTGCCGAGCACTGGTGGTGGTTCGATTGCGTTGAAAGATATTTTAGCCGAGAACGACTACGCGGTGGTTTACTTCTACAACCAAGACGGCTCGACCGGTTGCTCGATCGAAGCGGAAAGATTCAACCAAGCGCAAGACGCTTTCAAAGCGAAGAAAGCGCGCGTGTTGGGCATTTCCATGGACTCGATCGAATCCCACGAAGGCTTTTGCGACAAGAAAGGCTTGACCTTTTCGCTCTTGTCCGACGGCGACGGAAGCATCTCCAAAGCGTACGGCGCCGAGTTGAACTTACCCGTCTTTGGGAAGTTTTCCGACCGCCAAACGTTCTTAGTCGGTAAAGACGGAAAAGTTAAAGCGCACTGGAAGGAAATGGGCGCCAAGACGGACGAGGAGAAGATGGCCTCGGTGAAAAGTACCGCGCACGTCGAACAAGTTTTGGCCGCCATGTAAATTTAATATTATTATCATTCTACTTTCAATTAACTCACGCAGACCTAGTTTTTTTAAAGCGCGAGAAGAGAGAGTGAGAGAGAGAGAGAGAGAGCCGTCTCTTCAAATGCCTCTCGCACCGCGAGCGCGCGACGACGCGCGGTATATTTTCGCTTTCCCACTTCTCGCGATACACATAAAACAAAACACACTTTCCAAAAAGAACCAAAAAAAGGGGAAAAATAAATGCGCCCTGTGTTCACTCCAAGAATAGATCGTTACATGTGATTTGAGAAAGGATGAATCTTATTGAAAAAAAGCAAAAGAAAACACCCACAAACAAAAGTCGAAAAAATAGTTTTGGGAGATTTAGGGAGAATTCTGAGACCAGAAAGGCAACAGGCGTGTGCCCCAAAAATCAATCCATCCGAAAAAAATCTGAAAAAAGAAAGGGCGTGTGTCCTTTTTTTTTCAACAGAAATTCACGCGCGCGTGGATATACGTATACACATATGATCGCAACATCGCAACATCGCGGCGACATCGCCCAACAACGCGATGGGCAGTCGTTGTCGTTATCGCGTTGTTCGCGTTATCGTCGTCGCGCGAGCAAGAAGAAGGAGAATAAAAACAGAGCGATTTCTTCTTCTTCTTCCTTGTCGGATTCATCGTTCGAATCCACGTCGTCGTCCGACGACCGATCTCTTTCGAATTTGGATAACACCAGCGCAGGGAACGAGACTTTGATCGTCGGCGTTGGTGGTGGAGAATATTACTACGCTTCCCAAACAGCGCCGGGAGGATCACCGACGACGAATACGAAACTTTCCATTCAAGACCGATTGCGATTGAGGTCTGGGAATAAGTTTAAATCGGTGGTGTGTTTGGGATGTTCGCCGAGAGCGGTGGTGAGTGATTTGTCCTTCGACGGGGAAGAAGAGGTGTTTGTGGATGGCGAGGACGTGTTCGGAATGCACGACGAGTATCTTCCGTCGTCGTCGTCTTCATCATCATCATCGCGAGAAGGAAGAGGTAACAGAAAGGAAAAGATGAAAGACAGCGTGTCCTCGGAACTGATGCAAAAGTCCGCGTTCGCGGTGGAAATGGCGGTGAGGAAGATTCGATCCACCTATTTCGCCGCGACGACGAGGGAGAACAAACATTTCTTAGTCAGAGAAGAGCGAGATCCGCGAGACGGGAGGGTGATGCATCTGAGCATCCGAGAGGCGAAATTGAGCGAGCGGTTGCGGAGACGGATGGAGAAGGAACAGATGAGCCAAATAGAACGGATGGGGAGAGGCTTTCCTATTTTGGATGTTTAATTAAGCGCGTATAGTTATTCAAAAGAAAAAGCACAAGCCTCGGGGTGTTGAACAAACGCCGTGGCGTTGTCGCTGTGGATTTTTGAAATGTAGAATAGTATTGTGTTGTAATCTTTATATGTAGAGCGAGTCGAAAAGTTATTGCTAAATCTTAAAATACATTTTGCGCGTTGCTTTTAGAACAGAGCGAGTTGTCCTAAATGAGCTATTCTCGCTGCTATCGTCATCTTTCTCGTAAACGTTTCAAAACGCGTTGGAACGCGAAGGCTTCCGCAGCCGTGACGTTTTTCGAACCGTCTTCGCTCTTAGTAAACTTTTTCAAACTCGATTGGCTTAAATACGTGTTCAAAACGATTTTGGTGCTATCTGGGTTACGAAACGCTTCGGCAACGCGCAAGCACGAAAACAACGCGTCCGCGGCGACCTTTGTTTGCTTGAAATCGTCGGCGAGTACAGAGACGGCGTAAAATAAAGCCGCTGGATTGAACTCTTGCAGTCGACGAAGTATCGCGACGAGGAGTGCTTTCGCATCCTTCGTAGTCGTTGACGTTGACGTTGATGTTGACGACGCGTTCGCGACGATATCAGCAAACGCAGACTTGACGCCGATGAGTGCTAACGCGATTTCTTTGTCGATTGAATCGACAGAGATATTTAGCGATACCTTCTGTGCGGATTCGTACGGAAGCAGCAAAGCGCACTTTGTCGCCTCTGAGAGCGAGTCGTTACTACCAGAAGACGCCATCTTCAACAATTCCAACGCGCACGTCTCGGAAAGAAGCGAAAATTTCGAGTCGTCTGCCAGTTGTTTCTTTCTCTTCTTCAATTTAGTCGTCGAAGCGAGCGCAAAGCACTCTTTTGCGAAGGAAAATTCACCAGATTTTTTCATGAGATTGAACCACATCGACGACAAGGCGCTCTCAAAGACGACATTTTCTCCGGTACTGTTTTCATCCAATCTCGCCCAAGGCGCGATATCTTCCCACAAGAACAAAATGTCGCGGATAGCTTCCATTTGGTTCGCGTTTGAGGCTTCGCACGCGTCGAGAGCGTCGTCGATGAATGCTTTTGCATTCGCAAAACTCACCAAATCAGATTCTGAAATTTTCTTCGTCGGCGCCAAAGCTTTCAAACAACTTTCACTTTGAATAAAAAACAAACGAGGAACGCCTGTCGTCGTCGTCGTCGTCGTCGCGACAGGAGCAACAGCAGTCGTAGCCGCTGGTACGGACTGTTGCGATGGTTGTATTGGTGGTTGAGCAGCTTCGTTTACTTTCTTCGTATCTTCATTAATTGAAGGAGAAATCTCTTTTCCTTCTTCACCGTCGCGCGAAGCGGCGGCGGCATCCGCGGTGGCGGTAGGAGTATCGTCAACATTCACCATCATCATTTCAGAGGCGATGTCCGAAATCCATGGAACCTCGTTACTGCTCAGTAAATTGACCACGAACGTGCGATCGTTCTCATTCACGGCTTCACCGACGAATCTCTCCAGGCGAGCAATTGAATCTCTGCGTACAGTGTTCAATACGGACACGGTCTCCTCATCGTTACAACCTTCGTCCGAACCAAAGGACTTTATGATTACGTTTTCAAGCTTTTTTGTATCGAATGGATTTTCATCCAATGCGATTTCGAGCGCGTTTGAGCACATCGTACAGAGAAGAGACTTGTAATCTTCATCGTTGTGCGTGGAGGAAGCGTAAATCTCGGCGACGGCGAGAGCAGAAATGAAAGGTTCGCTGTTGTTCAAAACCATCCATGAAGACACGACGTCTACCAACGTCGCGACGCTTGCTTCTGCGCACACGTCCACTTTTTCTTCCAGTGCGTCGAGTTTATCAGGATGTAATCGCGGTAACGCATTTTCTACTTGATGCACAAACTCGAGATTTTTCACAGAGCGTTTTGCTTCTACTATGAACGCTTTCAAATCATCGTCGCCTGATGATGAAGTCGAATTTTCGAGCTCGTAAAGAACATCTGAATATACCGTGATCTTCAACGCACGGGAGGCTTCGCTGAGAAACGTATGGTCGTTAACGTCTGTTAACAATAAGGATTTCAGGAAATTTGAATCCAAAAATGAAAGCGCTGAACACGCGCTTTCCCATCTCGATTCAGGCGTCGACCGTTTCTTTTTCGTTGTGGTCGTCGTAGCCTCTTTCAAGACACTCGTCACCGCCGACGCGTAGATACTTTGGGATGAAACCATCGAGTTGGCAAATGCTTTCGCGAGAGCAGAGGCGAGCGCGTTCGGAAATTCGGGGTGCGTTTTTGAAGCAACCTCATTTGCAAACAGTCTCGAGATTTCTACCGCAGAAGACTTCCCGTGTATCGCGCCGTCCGATTGAAATATTTGGAACGCGTCGAGAGAAGGGACGAGTTCTTCGAACATATCAAGAAGTAACAAGGCATCATCGTACGAGGCAATCTTGAAATATGAACGCAACACGTCGATGCGTCGCGCGTTTGAAACCACAGGCCAAGCGATGCGAGTCAAAACATCAGCCAAAGAAGAGGATTTCTGTTCCTCCGTTCTCGTTTTCAAAGCTTCCGCGTACGCGTTCAGCAACGTTTCATCGTTTTCGAAATTTGATTCCAACAATGTCTCTGTTCGGGAAATATAAACGTCTCGCGGATCAACGCCGTATGTGTCTGCAAGTCGTAGACAAAGTTTTAAAACAGTTTCAGGCGGTGTCGACGATGTGCTTAATTCTTCGTCGTTGCCTGATTTCGATTTCGGCAGACGGGCTAAATCCGCATCCGAAACGCCGCTACTCGCCAATTCGAGAATTGATTTCGCGCGGTACCCGTACTCAACCTTCGAATCATCGGCTGCAACAAACTCGTTCGCATCAAAGTTTTCTTGTCCGAGTAAAAATGCCAACGTCTCTGCATCTGTCATTGCGTGAACTCGACTGCGATACTTATCAGCCAACTTTGCGTCAACAGTTCCACTTCGTTGCAATGCGTTTGTCAAATCGCTCATACTTGCAGAGGTGAAAGATGATGCATCGTTACGAACCGTCGCGTTTTCATCGTTACCGTCGTCTAGCGCTCTCGCGGCTCTCGAAAAGAATCCAAGAGATAATAAAATGCGAAGTGCGCGCCCGCTCGAAGCTTTCGCAGCGAGTGCGTCCACGGCGTCTCCGGCAATGTTCGGATCCTCGATCATAGCAAGGTAGCCGAACGACTTCGCACACGCGAGCTGTGGCAATTTCGGGAACTGTTGCTCACCGCACTCTTGTCTTTTTCCCGTCGACGAAAACTTTCCAAGTTCGTCGATTTTCTTGAGCATGCATGGCTCCTCTTCGCGCAAAAACGCCAACAACATTTCATCCGATGCCTCCGTGCCTTTCAAGCCGTGATCATACAACGAATTAGGAGAGGAAGATAGTGATTGCTGCTCTTCCACCTGCGCTCTCTGCCACTCTTCTAGAAGTCCGGGTACGTGGGAGGCAGGACAGTGCGAAACTGCGAAAGATATTAAAGTCAATCGCGTCTTCACCGTTAACTGATCGCTACTACTCCCGAGCGCTGCGCAGAGTCGCCAGCACTCGCTATAATCATTCGCAATGAGGCGTAAAGACATTCGAGCGGACGCTTGCAGATCTCTATGCGCGGAGAACGCGTATTCGGCACACATCAACTCGATGCGAAGTGAGGATATGCCGAGACGGTTTCCAACATCGATCAGTTCATCGAGGCGCAAATAGTTCCTTTTTGGGTTCCCAGTGAGACACGAAGATAAAACGCTCTCTCGATTTTCCTTCGCATTTTCAAATTCAAGTGGAGCAATGAAGACGTTGAAAGCGCCAAGTTTTCGAAGCGTGTCTATCAAATATAGCTCTTCGAGCACTTCTGCAAAATGCGATCCAGTCTCCTCATCAAGCGGAATTAATCTCAAGATGGTTTCAGCATTTACGATTGTCTGGTCGTTGATAGATAATGCAGAGCGCGTCAAATCTTTTGCGACCTCAAGTAACAGTGGAAGTGCGTTTTTTTTGGTCGGTAAAATCGGAAGTTTATTACTTTCGGAACGATAGATGTGTTTCTTTGCCGCCGACCAGGCGTTGTACCGTAATTGACTCCGAACGAGCTTTTCTAAAGCAAAGAGTAGAATACCGGAATCTTCCTTGTACTCGACTTTTGGGAACGCACCGAGGAGTAGCGTTTCGATATCCTTGAACAAGTTGAGCCATCCAGAATCGTTGAGTTTCCGGATGTTCTCTTCGTCTAAAATATCAATCAAAAGTTCTTTCGCAAACGCATCATTCGCAGCCGATTCCGATAGTTCACGCAACGATATTTCAAACATATCTTTACGAGAAAGGATAACTTCTGCAGCATCGATAAAAGACATCAACATTTTTATAACTGTATCTTCTTCGTTTGTGATATTTATGTCGTCATTATCGTCATTGAAAATGAGATCCGATAATATCGACTTCAGCTTTTCTATGGACCGTTTATCGATACGGGTAAACGAACGTGTAACCTCTGTGACAACGCGTTCAATACCATTCAAACCACCGAAATATAACGTCGCATTGTTTCTATCATCTTTCGTAAACCATTGTAAAGCACGAGAGAAATAAGTCAATTGCGAAGGTTTATCATGCGCGATTGATACCAACCATTTTTGTAACAAAGTCTGCATTAACGTCGTACCATCGTCGTCATCAACAACGCGAAGGTATCTCGTCGCAACGTCGAGCATCGACCAAACGTTATCTATCGTGGTATTTTCATCGTTCAGCAATAACGATAGTTTCTCATTGTAGGATTTGTCGTGGAATTCTCTCAAGGAAAGCGAGTGAGTACGCATTTGTAAAAGCGCATCGATATCATCGTCTGCCTCTTCGAGAAGAATAATTGCGCGGAGCGCTGACGCGCTTTGCAACGCACTTCCAACGCTAGCGTCTTCCATACAGTTTCTCGAGGACGATGTGGCGGCAAATAAGAAGTCGTGCGCGTTTGATATCGACCCAGATCGTTCGTCAATCTGAAATGCACGTTCAATGACCCATTGTCCGATGTTCCTGGCATGATCCTCATCCTTCCCAGCGTCCATTACATGTTGTACCCTCGTGTGCAACGCAATTGATTTTGCACAGCCATCGTTTTGTTTAACAGTAAACGTCATCCCACACTCTTCGGGCACGATTGAATGTATCATTTCAGGAGATTCACACCAATCAGGAGTTCGAAGTTGAATTTGTTGTCCATCCGAGGAAGTATCCCCATGGTCTAGAATGTCGATTAATACCCTCTTGTATTCCGAGATGCGAGTACACTCTGAAATCTCGCCGAGAGTATCGAGCAAATCACGCTTCCGGAACCAATCCTTGTGTCTTTGAAGCAATATTTCTAATCCTCTGGCATTCCCGGCCCTCGCTATCGCTTTTGCAGCGTCTAGGTAATGAACAAATCGAAAACTTTCGTACGCTGAGGACGAAAAATTACCTAGATGCATTGCACGCAGCGTTTCGAGCCGATCCAACGCGCCGAGAGCCGCTAAGCGCACCCGAAGCCACCATTTCGAATCTTCATCATCGGCGCTTATATCACTAGCGTTGCTAAATTTATCAGTTTCAGCGACGACTCGTGAAAGCAACATTTTTTGTATTTCGTATGTCGGCGCAACGCGCAATAAGCACTCCACAACCACCCACTTTCGATCTGATATGAAAGACAACGCTTCAATAACTGCGGATGACGTAAACCCCGCGTTTTTACTACTGCTACCATTACCACTATATTTGTTCAAATCGTCGACGAGAGCAAACCATTTTTTCTTGTATAAAGCATTCGTGTCCAGCCCGTATAAATTTGCTAGCTCGAGCGCTTCATTCCAGCATTTCGTATCGAGATATTTCGCAAACATTTCTTGTGGCGTTCTTTCATCGATCGTGATCAATCGCCACGATTGGTCGTTTTCCGGAAATGACTCCAGCACACACACTCGCTTCAATTCTTTCTTACTAATGCTGATGCTCCTACTACTATTACTACTGCCGCTCTTGATTTCACAGATGCCTGAAACGTGTGCGAATGTTCCCTGAAATAAAATCTTGCAGTTCGGATTGTCTCGCAAAGTCATCTCGCCAGACTCGTCGTTTGCAAACGCCGAGAGATTATTAGAGAGAAGAGTTGCGGACGAAAGCTGTATTTCCCCGTTGAATATTTTATCTGCTTCATCATCCATACGCGTAATGCTTCGATACTGATTTTCACCGATGAACTCATCTTCACCCGTAAGATCTGTTTCCCACACCGACGCGCTTTTCGTATTCCCGTCGCAAACACCTATTCGAGTCGTCGCGGTTGATGCGTCGGAATCTACACTCACTTCGCAACGCGACGATGATGCTGCTCTGCGGTTACTTTTTACAACAGAGGAAGACGACGCTTTACCAGACGCGACGACTGGCAACTCCCCGTTGTTTTCTGAAATGCAACGAAAACTATACATTGTCACACCCGTCGTCGTTTCCCTTCCTTCATCATCTTCCGATGCTATGCCAACGATGGTGACCGTTCCCGTCTTCTCATCGACCTCAAACCCTTTCACAGAAACCATGCCTTCCACGTTCTTCAACGTAGTTTTTTTCATTTGATGCACATTGCGCACGACAACATCTTCGTCGTCGTTGAACTCAATCGAACGCAACTCCAACTGACACTGCTTTCTCTTCCCTTTTCTCTTCTTTGTACTATTCCCAAAAGAGAGTGCATTCATCCATCCACTCGAGTAGTAAAACGAACGCTCTACGATTGCACACAGCGTAAACGATTTTTTTCCTTCTTCTTCTGTCGTCGTCGTCGTCGTCGGGAGCACAAAGCCGCCGACGAATCGTTCGTCCGGTTTCATATCTTCCCTCCCATCCACGCATATCACTCTCCTCCCGACTCTCGTGTGCACGAACATTTGACCCTTACCAACCTGCGAGGTAAAAAATTGACCGTTATTAAAGAACGACCACTTTGCAAACGCGACGAATAAATCTTCTCTTCTCTTGTTGATGTTATTGATGTTGTTTTTATTGATGTTCTTTTCCCCGTCGCCGCTCGCGCGCAAAGTGACTAACGGCCTGTCCAAATCTTGTCCTCGAAAGACGTATATTTGCAAATAATCAGTCACCAAAACCATCGAGTCTTCCTTCTCGTCATCGCGCGACGAAGACGACGAAGGCGAAGAGCGAGGAGAAGACGCGATCGATAATCGCTCGCTGAACGAAGGCACGCAAATATTCGTTCCTTCTTCTCCTCCTCCGAGTTGATTCTTCTTCTCGACTTCCTCGTTTCGATGCGCAACGGTGGGAAAATCGTCTTCGCGCTCGTAGTGCACTAAAACTTCGTGCAGCATCGTCATCTTTTTCTTTCTCTCTCCGACAAAGAGACTATTCTCTTCGCGTCGCTCTTGCCTCGGTCGCGCTCTTTCTCCTCGTTTTAGATAGATAGAGAGACGAGAGAGACGAGAGAGGAGAGGTGAGAAAGGCGCGCGTGTTGCGAAAAAAAAAAGTGGTGATTTTAAAGAGAAAAAGCTCTCCTCAAAGTCACAAAGACAGAGAGCGCGTGACCAATAATGTCGAGAGAATTCCAGTTTGAAAACGAAAAGTCGGTGTGCGTGCGCTCTCTCTTTCTCTCTCTCTCTCTCCTTTTCTCTTTCTTTCTTTCTTTCTTTTGCGCGTCTTTTGTTCTGTTTCTGCGATGCAAAACTTTCGATTTCCCCTAATAATAAACTGTCCCTTCTCCTTCTCCTCATCTGATAACGCTCTCTTCCTCTCTCTCTCTTTCTCTCAACAAACAGATGTTGGAAGACGACCATCAAACCGAACGCGCCGTTGAAAATGCATCGGCACGATCGATTTCGCGTCATCGTCGCGTTACAAGGAGGCGTGCTGAAAAAGACAGAGGAAGATGGCTCTCAGTCTGACTTGGTGTTTGAGACCGGGAAAGCGTATTACTTACCGCCGGATCCGCCGAACGAGTTACACGCGGACATCAACGAAGGTCACGTGGACGTGGTCGTCATGGTGTGCGAGTTTAAAAACGAGGGCGAACCGGCGACCGGGGCGAAGACGTGCTCGTGCGGCGATGGCGTGGAGTGTAGTTGTCCGAAGTTTACGGGTTTTCGTTTAGAAGGGAATAGGGCGAGCGACAATTGGCAACCACCGACGACAAAAAGAGACGGATAATAGCTAGAGAATAACTAGAAGAATGAAAGTGCATATGTAACGCTGTACAATGGTAGTAGATATTGAGTGAGGCGCATTTTTTTCTCGTTACAAAGTAGGCGCTTCTTCCGCTAACCGTTCCAACTTTTCTCGAACTTTAACACGAATCGTGCGCTCTAACACTTTCGGGAACTCCATGTACGTCGCCTTGGCGAGCAACCATTCTTCATCTAGGATTTCGAACGCGTCGCAGTACAGCTCGTGGAAAGCGGCGACAAAACTTTTAGGATGACCACTACTTCCGTTACTATTATTGCTATTATCACTACTACTCGCGGTAACGGTAGTAGTCGTGGTAGTGCGTGTTCTTCGAACCAACTCAAAGAACCCAACCACGCATTTATCTACTCTCAGCGTTTCGTTTACCGATCCGTTTTTTATGATTCCATCCACGTCTAAGAGTTTCGTCAATTCGTGCGTGACGTTCACACCCGCTGCCGCGAACGGATACTCCCAATCGCTTCGCTTCCCGTTTTTCTTCTCCACGAGAATTTTAAACGCATCCTTCCTCGTTCGCGAGAAGTAGACTAGATTTTCTAGAGCGAAGACGCCGCATCCTCGTAAATCCGTGGACGGGTGCGTGCCTTGCCATCCCATGTCTTTCCATTTTTCGCTGGCGTGGCCTAAACGCGGTTGTCGAGTAGACGAAGACGAAGAAGACGGAAACTCGACTCCATCCTCTTCAAAACAACTCCTCCACAATATTTCCAACATCTCCACGTGTTCTCGTCTCGTCTCGTCGTACTTCACGTCTAACCGAGATCGAATGTCCACCGCCGTTTCTAAATCGCTTTCGGTCAGTTTCGCGTTTATCTTCCCAGCTTCGTTGTTGTCATCGTCCGGATTCAACTTGGAAGAAATAAATTTGCTCAACTTTGAAAAGAAATACCCGACGTACTCCACGACCGACGCGATCGCTTGTTCGATCGGACTCTGTTGCTGCGAAGCGCTCGCTTCTCCTTTCTTCTTCTCTTCTCCGTCGTCTTTTTTACCTCCATCATCACCACCACCATCATCTTCATCACCGGCGTTGATGTTCTCGAATTTTCGGTGCCTCATTTCCATTTTTTATTAAGAAAGAAGCGAGCGCGCGCGCGCGGAGGGTGCTCTCTTATAAACACACACACACGCACGAAACGGAGATTACAACGACGAAAACGTCGAGCACAAAATAGCCGCGATAATCACCACTACCACCGGTGCGTGCGTGTGTGTGTGTGTGCGCGCGCGTGCGTTTGTTGTATCTATTTTTGAAGTTTTTCGCGAGCGAGTTCCACACTTTTTTATTTTCCAATTTCCCCGCGAAGAAGAAGAGTTTTGAACGCGCGCGCGCGTATGATTCGCGCGGCATCGTCGTCACCATCACCACTTCTCGCCGCTCGATTCATCGACGAAGCGCGGGGAGGAAAATCGACGACGTCGCGAAGAGTGCACCGAGGAGGAGGGAGAAGATTTGACCGCAACTCTTCTTTATCCAAAAGCTGTCGTCGTGGTCTCGGGAAAAAGGGAAACGCCTCGTCGTCCACCCTTCTTCGTCTTCGCGCGCTTCGAGCAGCATCGTCATTGGCGTCGTCGGCGGAGGAGGAGGACGATTTATTCGCCTCGTTGGAACCACCGAGCATAGACTTAGATTTGGAGTCCATGCAAGAAGATTTAGGCGCCGTGTTGGACGACGATGGGTTTGTTTTGAGATACAACAAAGATGGCTGCGAGGAGGAGATGAAAATTTTACGAAACGAGTGCGCGATTATCGATCGGTCGCAGTGGGGGGTGTTTAGAGTCGCGAGCGGTGGAGGGGGAGACATGCGCCGGTTTTTAGAGATAATGGCGTCGTCGTCGTCGAATGATGGCGCGAAGGATAGTAGTAACGAGAGTTTTACGATGGAGGAGCTTGAAAAGATTCAACCGGGGACCGGGAAGCGGGTGAACGGCAGGCTCGATATCTACGCGCAAGAATCTGGCGCATTCTTAGTCATTGTATCGAGAGAAGACGTGAAAGAAAAGAAAGTTGAAACTGTTGCGAAGGAGTGTGGGATTAGCGAAGTTATGAATTTAGCGAGTCGTTGCGTGTTGCTCACCGTGTGCGGGCCAAAAACGTTGGAGGTTTTGAAACCTACTGGCTTAGCGATGGTGTTGGAAGCCGGGAAGGAATACGAAAACGCACACGCAGTGTTTGGATTTGCAAACAGACCGGTGGTGTGTTGTAAAACGAACGAGTTTCTCGGTAAGTGCGGAGAAGAGTCTGCCGTGAACTTTGTTGTGGACGAAGGCGTAGCTGGACAGGTGTGGGCGGCTATTATTAAAGCGGGCGCGATCCCGGTTGGTTCTGAAGCGCTTGAGGCAGTTTTAGGTTAGATCTCTAGTCTACGATGTATTTTCTATAGCTTCTCTAATCCTAATCGTGATATGCTAAGATATGCTAATGCTAATCATCAAATCCAACGGCATCGACTTTTGTCACGTCCAACTGAATGATATCGCACTTAGTCCCGTTCCCGAGTAAATCACCTAAACTCGGGTTGGTGCGGCCTCCGTCGCCGTGGCAAAACTCCTTGATATACGTCCCAGCTTCTGCGCGCAGATCGACGTACACGCACCGGCCTCTCGTTCCAGGTACTACCGATACTTTAATTTCGCGTAAAGTCCTCGGGCGAACCAGATCAGATCGTCTGTGTGACACGCGAATGGGTGTTTGTTGTTTCAACTCTACGTCTTTCATAGCACTCACGACGTCGCAAATAGTGGAATCCATTGGCACTGGCGGGTCGCAAATACACACGCACGAGTAGCTCTTCTCTTTTTCGTTCGAATCTAATCGTAGTCCGACGTTTTTGTATGTTTCTTTCGGCACGGCGCGTAAATTGAACGCTTTGACGTCGGTTTTCAGGAAACTCGATTGATTCATAAAAGCTTCTGCGCGAATGAGATTTTCTCGAAGTTCAGAGGTGCTGGCTTTCGGATTGTGCACCTCCAAAACGAATGGTCTTCCATCACCAAGCATGCGAACGTCCAAATCTTCTCTCCCAGAGGAGTTGAATTTTGCCCCGTCCGCGTGTGCAGATTTTACGATGGCATCTTCTAGCGCGTCTTGAACGCTTTCCGTCGCTCGCGCCCATTTGACTGGACAATTCGACCACGGCGACTGCGGCACGTCTCTCGCAAATTTCGCGTACCGCCCGGCGACGTAGACGGGTGAAGCCCACACGCGGACTCGCGCGACAATTGGATTTTGCTTCTTTTCTACTTTTTGTTTCATTCGCACTGCTTCATAGGTGTTATTGTACAACGCGTTCATCAGCGTTTCCGTCGTAGCGTTTTCAATCGCTCGCAAAAAACTATCCGTCAACGTTTCTTTATACACTCTCGAATACTCCAACCGAGCGTCTTCAAACGCCGCTAAATATTTCGGCTCTGGTTGCGACAGAACGAGTTCCCAGTGCGGTTTTTTGTCCTCTCGTCGTTTTCGTTTCTTCCAGTTTTTCTGTCGATCGTTTGGTCGTTTAACGTTGAAGTGTCGCATCGCTTTGAAATCTTCCGAGACAATCGTCGTCGAACCGTCTCTTTCGTTGCCACTGTCGTCGTTGTTGTCCTTATCACTCTTATTATTATTTCTCGCATTCGCCGCCGCGGACGGCAAACCTTCATACTCCACGTACACCATCACCGACGCTTTCGCCTTATCCCTCACTTGTTGCACTTTATCGCACCCGCTCTCCTCTCTCACCGCCGCCATCGCCGCGTCTCGCGCCGGTTGCGCGACGTCCTCGAGCGCCGCGGAAATACCATTTTTATTCGACGTCCGCACGACAAAGTCGCCGTTCTCGTTCTCGTCCTCCTCTCCCTTCTCTCGTCGTTGTTGTTGCGACTCTTCTCTCTCCAATCTCGATAAAACCTCCCTCGCGACGGACTGGCGAAACGCCACCGACGGCGGAAACGCGAAATCCACGAAGACGGTTTCTCCGTTCGTAACCGCTCTCTTCTTCTTTTTATCTTTGTCTTTCGACGTCGTCACGTACTTTACGAACGCCGCGATATCGCACACCTCGCGTCCTTTATCATCACCGGTGGTGGTTCCTTTTCTTTTGGTGGTATTCTCGTCGTCGTCGTCACCTTCTTCTTCTTCTTCTTCTTCTTTTGGCGGCTTCGACGCGCCACGGAGGAAGAAGAAGCAATTCAAACACGCCGGACACAGCGACGACGACGACGAAGAAGAAGAGAGCGTGAACGAAGCGTACCTCTTCGTCGCGCAGAATTGGCACAGGTCTTCTCGCAATGATAACAACGCTCTCTTCTTCGAGCCTTCTTCTTCGCTCGTCATCTTCTCGTCGCCGTGTTTCTTTTCGTTCGTTTCGCGCTTTTTTTTTAACGATTTTGTACGCGCATAATACGCGTCAAAACATAATAATAAACGCACGTAAACGCGCGACCGAAGAATGAAGAACAACGATTAATCATCGCGCGTCGTCGTCACCCATGGTCGCTCGTCTTCCTCTCGCCGCCACCTTTTTTCGGCCCCGGCGCGCGTCTGTTTCCTCCTTCGTCGTCTTTTTCTTCTTCTTCTTCTTCTTCTCGTTCGTTTCGGGAAACGAATCAGTCGACGATAACGAAAACGCGAAGACGGCAATAACGATGACGAAAACGAATAAATATCTGTTCCTGTCGACGATCCCTCGCTGGGCGCAAGCGCGAAACGAGCTCGATTTAGAGAGCGATCGGAAGTACGCTCTGAAAAACGCGGATCACGCGATAAACGGAGACGGGAGGGCGTTCGTTGAGGAGACGATTCGAGACGAAGCCACGGGAGAAGTTTTAAAGGTGGAAAAGAGGAAGGCGCGCGAGCGAACGACGCGAGCGAAGGCGTACGCGAACTTTGAGAAGATGTTCGCGGGGTCCGCGGGGAAGTCGAAAAAAGCGAAACGGAGGCCGGCGAGGACGTGCGCGGAAAGGAAGCGCGACGATGAGAGTGGTGTTGTGCGTGAGAATGATAACGCGAAACAGTTAGGCGTGGTCATCGTCGTTTGTTTCGAGAACGTCTCCACGTTGTTGCGAGAGATTGATTGCGAGAAGACGAACGTGTACGCGTACGTCAAGTGCTCGCAACATTTAGTGTTCGATGAAGACGTGGCGGAGAAAGTTGATGCGTGCGTGACGGTGATTCACTCGAAGATCACGAGGAGGCCGAACGCGAAAATGCACGTCGAGTGGATGGGACATATTTTGGCGCGTTACGACGCGCTTGAACCGAATTTGATGTTCTTGAAAGGCGTGTATAGGAATAAAGGGAAATCGAGTTTAGATCCCGCGTGGATCAACGCGCTCCAAAGGGAAGAACAAACTGCCGCGATGGATTTTTCGTTCGCGTGCTTGATGGATCAATCGACCGATTTTCCGGTACGAAGTGAAAATTTGTTGGACGTCACGGACTCGGAGAACTTGTTGTGTTCGTTGTACGAACGGTACAGTTGCGAGAAAGACACGTGCAAAAACTTTTTAGGGTGCGCGCACTCGATGTTTGCGGCTTCCTCAGAACGGATTCGATCTTTGCCGAAAACGGAGTATTTACATTTGTACGATTTCCTCATGAATGAACGGAGCGATTATCACATATACACGATGGAAAAAGCGTGGGCAGTAATCCTCGGGTGCGCGAAGACGTACGGAGCATATGTGAGAAATATGCCGTTACCGCTTCGCGTGCGATGCGGACGAGGAGAGTACGGGACGTTTGATGTCGCGCAAGTGCTATCGCCATGGTGGATAGACATTTTAACGAGGCAGGGTGTAGAGCCGAAATCACCGCCGATAACGATGACGCCGTGCGAGAACCGAACGAAACATTTTTACGACTCGTGGTTTCCGTGCGGATTGTTTTAAGAGAGAATTTTAGAATAATGATTTTAGGAGTTCGCGTAGCGATGCAGGATAGCCGCAAGTAGATATAATTTTAGATGGAGCACATGCAAGTAATAGATCATCTCATGTTAGAATTTATTCGAGTTTATCTAAGCTAACGTCCACTTCCTCCCTGGTTTCCAAATTCTTCACCTTGACAATCCCGTCTTCCTGTTCTTTCTTCCCGATGGTCAGCAACCGCTTCGCGCCGACGCGTTCGGCGTGTTTAAACGTCCACTTGGACTTTTTGCCATCCTCTAAAACCACGTCTACTTTTCTTCCGTTTTTTCTCAAAATACTCGCCGCTTTCATCGCCGTTTCTCGGCAACTTTCGTCCATGGAAAACACCACGTCGTCTACGTTCATCGTTTTCAACGCCTCTTCTGGCATCAAGCCTCGATCTTTCAAGAGCTCTACAATCACCGCGTCGCCAAAACCAAAACCAACCATCGGAGTGTATTCGCCACCTAACGTACTAATCAACCCGTCGTATCTCCCGCCGCCGCAGATCGCTCTCAACTCGCCTCGTCGATCGAAGCCTTCGAAAACAACACCGGTATAATACGCCAATCCTCTCACGACGGACGCGTCAAAGACTAACCAATCTTCAATCCCATACGCTCTCGCTAATGCGAATAGCTTCTCCATCTCTTTCGCGCACTCGTCCTCCTCGCCTAGTAAACTTTTCAACCCTTCCAAGGAATTCGTTTCCATGCATGTCAAAACAGATTGCGTCGCCTCTTCGTTTAAACCAACCTCTATCAACTCTTCGATAATTTTCTCTCTTGGTAACTTTTCAATTTTATCCACGACGACGCACACGTTCGCGAATATCTCCACCGGCACGCCCGCTTTTTCCATCACTCTCGCTAACACCTTCCTCGAATTCACCTTAATGCCAACGTCTTCGCTCGTAATCCCTACGCTCGTAAAGAAATGGCAAATCGCGCTCAACAACTCCACCTCTGCTTCCACGCCTTCCACGCCGATGATGTCCATGTTCCACTGGTAATGCTCTCTTCTCCTCCCTCGAGTCATCCTCTCGTATCTCCAACATTGTCCAATCGCGAACCACTTCGCCGGCACCGCTAAACTTTTCCCTTTCTGCATGATCAATCTCGCCAAACTCGGCGTCAACTCCGGTCGTAAACTCACTCTTCGATCGCCTTTATCGGAAAAATTATACAGCTGTCCTTGAATCTCCTCGCCCGCTTTGCGAGTAAACAACGCCTCGGATTCCAACACGGGAGCGTCGAACTCTTCGAACCCAAACTGCAACGCCGTTTGGCGAAAGCTGTCGAAGAGCCAATTCCGTTTCCGCATTTCCTCGGGAGGGAAATCTCGCGTGCCTTTTGGCGGATTCAAGTCTATTTGTTGCTGCTGTTGTTGATTCTTTTTGGCATCCACGTTGGCGGTTTGTTTCGTCACCGAACGCCCTCCTCCGTCGGCGCGAGTGATCGCACACATGCCTCTCTCGTGAGTCCGCCCAGATAACCGTTTCATAAACATCGCGCTCTTCTTCGGAAACGTTATCGTCGTAGTCGTAGTCGTCCCCATCATCGCAGAAGAAGAACAAGAACAAGAAGCCGGGGAACGTTTTGTTCCAAAATCAAAGTTGGATGACGACGCAATCGAAATCACCCTTCGACCACCGCCGGCAGCTCTCGAAGACGACGAAGACGAAGTTGAAGAAGACGTTGAAGGAGAAGAAGGCGGAGAAGACGATGGTTTCACCGCTTTCGACAACACCGCGCGTCGGAAGAGAAACTTTGCCGCCGTCATGGAGGTGTGAGCGCTCATTTTTTCCTTTTAAAATTTACGAGTGAGGTTTTTTGTGTTATCTTCTTCTACTTTTTTTTTTACAACGAGCTCTCTCTCTCTTCTAAATAACTACGTACTAAAATTTTTTTCCTTCATCTTCTTTTAACGATTAACTTTCAAGCCATCGATCAACCCGTCCTCGAACTGGTCGATGCAGAACCTCTCGTACGACCAGTGGTGCCGCTGCGCCCAGCCTTTTCGGTCCCACGAGGCGCTTTTTTTTACGAAATAATGCTTCGTCTCTTTCGTCTCGCGGCTCGTGCCGAAACCGTAGAGGTTGACTTTACCGCATAAGTTTAACGCCAATTGGATGCCGTAATAGCCGGCGGACATTTTGAGAGCGTTGCATTTCTTTCCGAGCTTTTGGTTTTCCGCGCAGGAGAGGTCCTCGATGCCTTTGATTTTGTTGATTTTCCAGTACCAGAAGATGTATTTGCTGTCGCGGTGGGAAGGGTAGACGAGGCGGCACGAGCCGTTGCCGGCGGAAGAACCTCCTTTACCCTTGGATTTATCGCGTTCGCACATTTTATCCGGAGGGGAGGCGGTGTAATGGACGCAAACTTCGTTGCCGAAGTTTTTGGAGCCTCGTTCGCCTTTCGCGCAGAAATCAGAGTTTTGGATGCGAATGGTTGTTTTCGCGCCGACGACGGATTCGTAGCCGACGGTTGGCGCATCGTTGAATCGAATGACAACGTCGTGATTGTCGATATCTTTGCCATAATTTTTATTATTCTCGATGTTACCGTTAGAACCGACGACGGCGCAGGTGTTAAACGGAAGTAAGTCCGGTAGATCTGGAGCAGATTCTTTCGTCGTCGCGATGAAACGCGAACGGAGAATGTGCGCCACGCGCATTTTTCTGTCTGCCTTTTCTCCGTACTTCTCTTCGTATTGCGAATGGAACGGGTCGTGGTTTACACCCATGGCGCATTTGATTACCTTCTCTTTGTCGAAGACGTTCGCGTCTATCGCTGGTTCAAACCCGTTCTCCGTGCAATTCGGTCCGGAATATAAAAGTGGACATCGACATTTCCCGTCCACGCACCGGTGGTATTTGGAACACGACGGCGAACACGAAGACGACCCGTCTCCTTCGCCGTCGTCGTCGTCGTCGTCCTCACCATCATCCTCTCGACCATCACCGTTGCCGTCACCACTACTGCTACGTTCTCTTCCATCTGCTACTCTGTCATCACGATTATCGTTAATGCTATCGCTATCATCGCTATTACTACCGCCGCTGCCGAACAACATGGAACTCAACGAAGACGAAGTCGCTTTCTTGAAGTACTCGTTGTACGTATCGGAGACGAATTGGAAATGGTTGTTCAGCGAACCCCAACTGGAAGCGTATTCTGCTTTCGCGTTTTTACCGCCAATTTCCTCTCCCGCACCACTCGACTCCTCTTCTTCTGCATCATCATCCTCTTCTTCTTCTTCTTCTTCTTCTTTTCCGCGCGCTAACTCCTCCTTCTTTTTCGTCTTTTTCTCTCTGATATCTTCCCCTCTGGCGACGAGCTCTTGCGTCACCTTGGCGATCGCCGACTCCGTTATCGACAGCTTCGTTTGTAGCTCGCGCAACTTTGACGACGATGCTCCTTTCGTCGTCTGTTTCGCCGCGGCGACAAAACCGACGACGTCACCGCCCGGAGACGACGACGACGACGACCAACAACAACACGCGCGCGACAACAGTAAAAAGAAACACACCCACAAAGTCGAAAAATGCGAAAACGAGAAGAGCGTCGAACTCATCATCTTCCCGCCTTTGGCGGCGGCTTTAAACGAAGAAGACGACGTCGCGAACAACCCGGCGGCTCCTCCGCGACGAGTTTCTCTCTTCTTTTTTCTCGTCGTCGACATTTCTCTCCTCTCTTTATTATAGGAAAAAGCGAGAGAGAAGAGAGAGAAGAGCACGACGGGGAAAAGCCGAGCAGCGAGAGAGTTCTCTCTCTCTCTCTCTCTGCCTTGCGGTGGTTGGAAAAAAATTTGAAGAAGAAGAAGAAGAAGAAGACGGAAAGAACAGAAGAAGTTTAGACAGAGAGAAAGAGAAAGAGAGACTTCCAAAAGGGGACCTTTTTTCTTTTCGCAGAGAGAAAGAGAGAACCCTCTTTTTTTTGCCTTTTCGAGAGGAGCGCGCCGGCGTTTCTTCACCAAAATAAAAGCAAACACAAATCAAAAAAAAATCAGCCACCCACCCCACAGAAAAACTCATCAAAGAAGAAATCAACAACATGGTGCGTGACGCGCGCCATCTCTCCCTCCCTCCCTCTCTCTCTCTCTCTCTCACTCTCGGAGTCGTTTCTTTCTCTCTCTCTCTCTCTTTTTTATCGAGTCTCGTCCGTCTCTCTCGTGGATGGAGGCTATACTACGCGCACGGGAGAAATTTTCTTTTTATCTCTCTCTCGACCGCTCGTTTCGTCCCAAAAAAAGAAAAATCGAACGCGGAAAAGGGGATCGGGGGCTTAACTCTGACTTTTAATACAAACTCTCTCTCTTCTCTTTATGCAGGCGAAACCAGCGAACGCGGCGATGTTGCAACTCATCGTTGGTTTCTTAGTCGGCGCGGTGTTTGTGAGCATTTTTAGCGGCGGTGGATCCAACTATTCGGTGCGTTCTTCTTCATTCTCTCTCTCTCTGTCATCGCGTTTTTTTTGTCTTTTTGTGTGTGCTCTCTTCTGCTCTCTCTCTCTCTCTTCAGTAGAGGGCTTTTGAGTGACAAAAAAGAGAGAGCTATGATGACCTTTTTTTCTCGTATTTCGTACCGCAGTCGATGCGAACGCTCGGAGCGTCGGATGTTCTTTTCTCTTCTCTCTCTCTCTTTCTCTCTCTGAACGCCACGGCGCGTTTACTGACCCGATTTGAAATCGAAACATGTCTTTCATTTTCGCGCAAAACAGCAATCCGCGTACGGCTTATCCGGTTTGCTCTCGCCGACGTTCGGACACTACGACGAACTCTTTTTAGGAGACCAAAACACGTTCGACCCGCCGCAGAGAAAACCAGGGTACGTGTACAGATCCACGACGTACCAATCGTTATACGATAAAACGTGGACGGAAGGTGGTTACCCGGCGCAGTCGTGCTGGGGGTGCCGATTCGCCGTGGACGTGACGACGAAGTTGCAGTTTCACACGATGTTAGACGCGGGGACCGGGAACGGCGCGTTGACTAGATTGATGCGTCAACACGGGAAGAACGCGTACGGGATTGAGTTATCCCGAGCGGTTTTGGAAAAGGAATGCCCGGATTTGTTGTCCAAGAACTACGTGGAACCGGGGATTCTTACCAACTTGCCGTACGAGGACAACTCGTTCGATTTGGTCATGTCCTCGGACGTGTTGGAGCACATTCACCCGGAAGAAGTCGACCAAGTCGTCAAAGAATTAGTCCGCGTCTCTAGACGTCACTTGTTCCTCTCCATCTCCTTAAAGGGACACACGAAAGCCAGCGCAGATAAAGACGACGAGGCGCACAGACACACCATGCTCCGTCCGAGAGAATGGTGGCACAACATTTTCCGAAAGCACGGCGCCGTCGTCAACGAAGAAATGTTGTGGGCCATGCAAGAGAAAGACTTCTCGTACGTCGGAGACAAACTCGGCGACTGCCGATGGGAAGGCAAACAAGACGACGGTGGCTTGTACGAAGTCTGCAACGTCGACAACAAGTGGTTGGTTGGGAAGAGAGAGCAAGAGAATTTACGAAGAGACAGGTGCATGACGAATGCGAACAAAGAGCTCGAGCCGTGGTTCTTTTCCTTCAGAAAGATTCGATAAAGATTGTAAAAAGGAAAAAAGAGGAAGAAAGGACCGTAGTTAAAAGAAAGAACGTAATCTGATCGCTGGGTGGTTTAAGCGATGTGAGATGTATGAAACGAACGCACAAAAACATCAAAAGATAGTACACGTTGTTATTTTTATAAATTTTTACGAGACAAAATCTCGCATTTTCGCAACACCATTCCTTATATTGCACGCGCGCGCTAAAATTTTTAACAAAAGCATCAACCATGAGAACAACAACCGTCTTCCTCGCACCGTCTTCTTGCAAACGCCTGACGATGATATCGTCCGTCTTCGTCGCGTTGATGTTCGCGTGCATCTCGTTCAACGCTCGAGAAGCGACCGCGTGGTCGTTTTTCGGTAAAGGCGGCGGCGAGAAGAAAGAGGTGGTGTCTTCGTCGTCATCGGACGACGCGAGAATGGAGACGCAATTCGACCAATTCCCGGACGGATCGATTGAAAGAAACGACGTCGACGATAACGATACTAAGAACGACGACAATTTCGACGGCGACGACGCCGACGTGGTGAGTGAGAAAGAGCGCAAGAAACGGGAGCGAAGAGAAAAGAAACGCTTGAAGAAACTCGAGCGCGAGCGAAAGAGAAAAGAGCAAGAACGAGAGAAGCGAAAAGAGGAGCAAAAATTACGCGAAGGCGAGTCTCCGGCCGGGTCGCTGCACGAAGCGATCGATGATGACGACTTTGAAGAGCTCGAAGATCTGTTGAGATGGAAGCCAAACTTGAAAGAACCGTGCAAGAGGATCGGACAGACGAAAGATTACACGCCAATCATGAAAGCGGCGCATTTAGGACGCGCAAAGATGATTGATTTGTTGCTCGATTACGGCGCCAACCCGAACGAACTCGATTCGATCGGGTACTCGGTGCTCATGAGAGCGGTCATGTCGAAAGATCTAGAGAGCGTGAAAGTTTTAGTGGAAGCTGGGGCGATCGTGACGTACGTTCAGAGGACGACGATGATGGATTTAGGGTTGAGTGCGATAAAGTTAGCGCAAATGACTGGGAGGGAAGATATGGTGGAGGTTTTAAAAGAAGCCGGCGCGAACCCGAATTTAGACTTGTACGAGAAGAGAGAGCAGAAAAAAGAAAAGATCATGCAGGAAATGGAACGCGAGGCGAAAGAAAAAGGAATACCGTTTGATCCGAAATTGACGGCGGATAAGATGAACGTGAAGAGAGGCGATGATGACATCGACATTTTGATTCAACACGACGGTAAAAACGAGACGGTCAAAGGGTCCGAAAACGTGCGCAAGTGGCGAGATGACAAGATAAAGGAGGAGATGGAGAAAGCGAACATGGAGCGCGCGAAAGAAGCCATGTTCGGAACAGAAGAAGAGGGAGAAGAAGAAGAAGAAGAAGTGGAAGAGGTGGAAGAGATGCCGGAGAATACGTTTCCGAAAGAAGAACTTTAATCGAACGATGGACGGAAAGAAAGGAAGAGAGCGCTCAATCGATTACTATGTCGCACGAAAGAGAAGAAAAAGTGTACCATATACCGCATGTCTCTCGATACTATCGATGACTATCTACTGATTACAAAACTACGTCTATGCCCATCTACTCGCTACTCGCTACTTTTATATACCATGATCATCTACTTTACTTCATCGTCGTTCAAACGCATCGTCTTCGCGACGCGTTCGACTGCCTCTGTCACAATCAATCTCAACTCCTCCATGCCCGCATCTTTTCTCACCGCTAAAGTCACGAACAAAGGCGGTAAAACCACCCCTCTCGGCGAACACTTTTCTCTCAATAACTCGCTGATTCTCTCGCACACGGTTTCCGATAACCCGGAATCGTCTTTGTGTCCGAGAACGCACTTCGCGCTCAGTTGATTCGCGGGAGAAAGTAAACCGTCGGCGATGGTTTCACCGACGGTGAACATAGAACCGAACGTTTTTAATTGTGTGATTATGATCAAGATACGGTCGGCAAAGATGGTGCACGCGAACGTGGTCGGGTGACCGTTGATCGTCTGGGTAAAGAGGGAGGATTGTAAGGTCGATTGGGGAGAAGACATGATGACGATGACGCCGCGCGTGCTTTCAAGAGTGAACACTTCTAAGTGCTAAAATTCTTTATTACAAATTCACAAAATATAGTACAGAGCGCCAAACGCGAACGCGATTAAAGATGCGGAAACGACGTTGACGCCAGAGTTGCTCAGAATTTCCAAACCTGAAATTTTTGTCACCGTCGGACCGGGTTTGCTGACGACTTTTTTACGCTCGGAGCAATAGCCGCTGTATTGGACGGTCGCGCCAAGGATGGAGTCAACGAAGGATCCGAAGAAGCCGCCGAAAGCTCCGATGACCAGCGCGTAGAGCATTTCGATCGTAAACGCGCCGGAAGTGATGTAGGCACCTATGGCCCATCCAGAAGCGGCGACGAGACCACCGAGGATGCTGGCAAAGACGCCGAGTAATGAAACGCCGCCGTTAGTTCCCGGCTCGACTTCTTTACGACAGAAGGTGGTTATCAACCTCGGTTTTGATTTCGACAGGACGCCCAACTCCGAAGCGAACGTATCGCCACCACAACACGAGAAGTAGCTCAAAAAAGCTACCGCCAGCGTCGAGGCTAACTTTGATGTTGCTGCGCTACTAGTAATGCTACTGCTACCACCGCTACTAATGATCGCCTCAGCAAACGCTCCTCCTCCGGTTGTATTCGCGATGAAACTCAAACCACCTAAAGAATACAAACTCGCCGCGGCCAACACTGTCGGAACCAACCCGTTCGCCATCACTTGTACGAAATCTCGCATCCCTCCGCCTTCTTTAAAATGTTCGTCGACGCGTCTTTTTACTTCGCTTTGCACCTTTGTCACCGCGGATCCGCTGAAGAAGAAGAACGCTAAGGTCAAACCAAATCGAACGCCGGAAAAGATAGTCGCCACGCCGACAAGCGACGCCGATACAGCGCCAGATAAATCCAGCGATTTTTTCTTATACCCGATTAATGCCAACAGAAGACCTAAGCAAACGCTTCCAGACGCTCGTTTCAATAAGGGTGGAATCATTGAAAGAGAAGATGGATCGTGCGCAAAACGCATCGACCATCCAGCCACAACGAGAACGCAGCTCAGCTTCAGAACGCTCTTCAAACGAACGCTGTTTGCGACTAAATTGAACTTCTTCTTCGGCGCGGACGGCCCATCCAAAGGAAAAGAAAACATCGCCGCCGCTTCTCCTGAGTTACTCTCCGCCCTAGTATCGATTGCTCGTCGTCGTTCTCGTCTCTTCGTTGGTTTTGCGTTTCCAACTTCTTCGACGAGAACGTGCCGTTGACTCAACATCGACAGCGCTTCTGTTCCTCTTCTTCCTCTTGTACTTCTCCGCGCCGCGTGCGCGGTAAGAACGGGCGATGAATTGACATTCCTTCGCGAAGAAATGCGACGATGCGATGACACCGACGCGCGATTCGTAAGCGAGGGCGACGTTGCAAACATGTGTACACGTTTTTTCGCGGATTGATTTTTTATGAAGCCAACTTCAGGATAACGAGAATACGTACTCGGGAGAAAAAAATGAAGAAGTGAAGAGAACTGGCAGAGCTTTTAGTAGACGACGATGGATGCGTTCGTCGCGACGGGCACGATGAAAATGGTTGAAAGAGCAGCACACCGTACATACAAGTAAGTATTACAAAACGACGGTCTGTCCTTGTTTTTTTTATCTCTCTCGGCTAGATAATGTTAACACTCGCGCAAAATATTCGGTTGACAACTTTCCCTCTCTTCGTCAAACACAGTATTTTCTCGGTGGCGTCGTGCACGCACGATTCCACTCGACAAATTCTTCCTCTTCCATTCTCTCTTAAAATCTTCCATTCTTATTACTAGTTTATATATATATATTACTTTTGTTCAATGTATACCTAATAATAGTAAGAAGTTTAGAGGACCGGAGTGCGGTCGACGGCGTTCAAGGTGACGAAGTTGTAGCCAAACGGATCGGCGACGTGCTTACCCCAGTTCGCCGCTGGACCTTCGCCAGTCGTCGCACCTTGGACGAAGACACCCAACATGGCGATCATCGCCAATCTGCCGTTCTTAATCTCCTTAACCTTCAAGATTTCCAAATCTTGCGGGGTGGCCGCGACGTTGTAGAAGTCCAACGGTCCGCCCGGGTTGATCGGGTCCAACTTGGCAAAGTCGGAGCCAGAGAAGGAGCCCTTGAACGGAACAAAGCCAGACGGCGCAGAGGCCGGGTCGGATCGGAACTTTTCCGCGCCGCCCATCAAGACAATCAACGGAGCGACGGCGATGCCCAACCACAATTCAGCCGGGCCGAATCTGCCAGTGGAGCCTTCCAAAAACACCTTACCGGTTTCTCTCCAGTCGCCGCCGGCAACGTTGAGCGCTTCCGGAATGACGATACCCGGGACGGCCAACATAGCCCATCTGGCGTGGATAACTTCCGCAACGCGGTATTGCTTGATGGCACCATCCGCACCCAAACCGAGCGGGTCAAAACCGTAGTCACCGGCCAACTTACCGTCGAGGTAGGACGGGATGTCCGCGGTGGTCAAGAGACCAGACGGAAGGTACAACTTACGGTTCGGGCCTGGATTTTTTGTTAGAGAATACAAAGAGAAAAAAAGTCAGCACAGAACATAAACAATCATTGCTCGTCTCGGACGTGATTGTCGATTCGATCGATATCGCTCCGCTTAGCTTAGCTCAGCGCGCGCGTAACAAAAATATTTTATTTCTGTTTGTGTTTTCCAACACTCTCTCTCTCCCGTTTTACTTTCTTTTTGACCACAAAATCCAAAAAAAAAGCTCGCACAAACGACGACGACGGACGACAACTCGAGGGAGAAAGAATCACCATCAATCCGATATTCCCGAGGTGTATCTCCGGAACGAGACGAATCTGAAACGCCCACGCGCATCCAAAATCCATCCGATCGGAAGATGACGCGCGCATCTTTCCATCGCGAGGTGTAGATTGCGCGGAAGATGGACGCGGGCGTCTCATTCTTTCTCCGAAAAGCATCTCTCTTCTCTCTCTCTCTCTTTTGTCGTTTATTCGATCTTCGAGAGAGAGAGATCGAGCGGCTTTGGAGGACAAAAAAAGAAACGAGAAGTAAACTATTTCTCTGATGTACCACTTACCGTACCACTTGGACAAGTCGGCAGACTTGGCCGCCTTGTTCGGGACAGCCGCCTTCTTGACCGTCTTCTTCACCGTCGTCGGCTTCTTCGCCGGCGTCGGCTTCTTCGCCGGGACCGCCTTCTTGGTAGCCTAAAATAAAAAAAGAAGAAGAGGGATGCGTGTGAGTAATTCTCAATCGATTTTAAAAGAGAAGAAAAAAAAAACGTACGGTCTTCTTGACCGTCTTGGCCGGAGCCGGAGCGGATTTCTTAAAGAGTGCGTTGACAGTGACAGCCATTGTTTGTTTTTTGTTGAATGTGGTAGATGAAAAACGTGTGCGTTATATGAAGATTATACGCGACGAGCGATTTTGGGAAACGTTTCACCCCTCTCCGAACTTTTATCTCGGGGAAGATACGAAATTTTTCGGAGATTTTCTTCTCTTCGAGTGGTGGCTGTGCAACCGCGCGCACGCTTTTGTGATTTTTTATTTTTTTGCTGCTCGTCGAGTGAGTGGTCTCCCAACAACAGTAAGAGATGTAGACCGAGTGCAGTCGAAAAAGGGTACCCCAAAAAAAAGAGAAAAAAGTAAGGAAATTGCACTCAGACTCTCTCTCTCTTCTCTTCTCTGCTTGCTTTGGGGAAAAAAAAAAGCGAGGGGAAGGGACGAGAGAAGGAAAGAAAAGAAAGAAAGAAAGAAAAGAAAGAAAGAAAAGAAACGTGTGTGTCTCTCTGTTTTTTTATTTAATCAAAAATGCTAAGTTTTATATATACGCTTTGTTCGTCGTCGATTAATCCATGACGGCTAACACGTCGGACTCGTGCAACACGACGTACTTCTTCCCCTCTCCGTCTTGCATCTGATCCCCGGCGTACTTGAAGTACACGACCTCCTGGCCGACTTTCACGTTCATCGGCTTGTACTCTTTCTTCTCCTCGTCCCAGACGCCCGGGCCAACCTTGGAAACCGTGCCTTGCACCGGTTTCTCTTGGCTACCGCTGGTCAACAAAATACCACCTTTAGTTTGCATTTCGGCGTCTTTAATCTGCAAAATCAAACGGTCTCCTAAGGGTTCCAAGTTTGGAATATCGTCTACGCTCGCGTTGGATTTCGGAAACGTGCCTATCAAGTCGAGTTCGCGAATCATGGTGAACTCCTCGTTGTTGAGGATCATATCGTCTGCACCGATGCCGAACTTGTTGTATAAGACGGTTTGGCCCGGCTTGACGCCGTGGACGTCGTCCGCGATCGCTTCAACGTCACCTGAGAGTTTTTAAAGAGAGAGAGAGAGGAAAAAAAATGTCAGCAGCCGCTCGCTCGCTTATTAAAGAAGTTGGAAAAGAAGCAAGTTTCTCTTCGAAAGAAAGACGATAAGGGGAGAAAAGAAGAAAAAAAAATCCAATTTTTTCTCGAGCGACGGCGGCGGCGAAGAGCCGAACGCGCTCTCTTTCGAAAGACGACGACAAAACAAAATCATCACCAAACGTACCGCTCGTTGGTTTCTGCTGACTCCCCTGAGTCAACAAAACGCCCCCTTTCGTTTGTACTTCCGTTTCCGCGATTTTAATCAAAACTCGTCCACCCATCGGCTGGACTTTCGTGTATTTCTTCGGCACTTCGAACGCCTTCCCGGCCATCGCGCGGACGGAGAAGAGGTTTCTTTTCGTTTTAGATGATCGGTGCGGCGCGACGGTGAACGCCGACGACGTGGACGCCATGGTGGATGCCATTTTTTGATATATATCGCGTTTGTGTAAGTGTGTTGTGTGAGGAATCGGATAGAGAGAAAAAAGAGAGAGAGAAAAACCCACACTTTCACTTTAAGTTTTCTTTGCGCAGCCACGTCTCTTTTTTTCCCTTTTTTTGTTCGCTTTTCTACTCGTATAAAACCTCATCATATTTCCATACCCTCTCCCCTCGTTTTTTTGTTCTCTCTCTCCACCCAGCAGCAGCCACTTCTGCGTTACATATGTACAAAAAAAGAACGTGAGTCTTCACACCGCTTGTTGGTGCGTGTGTGTGGTCGTTGTGAACGAAAAAGAACAAACACATTTATATTCATTCATGTTTGCCTCGAAGAAATCGTACCGCGAAAAGAAAGAAGAGCTCTCTCGCGTTCGCGCGCAACTCGTGCAACTCGCCATGGAGAACAAAAAGTTAGAGCAGCTCATACGAGATTCGGAGAACGCGTCGGTGATTTCCTCCTCCGCGCACGAAGAATACGGGCTGGAGTCCGCCGAGGATTTACAAGCCGCGCTCTCTGGGATGAAGAAAATGCTCGACGTGGCGGAAGAGAAAGCGCAGAGAGAAGAGGTTTTGAGAATGGAAGCCGAGCAGCAATTTCAGCGGAAGAAGCACGAGTATTTGCAATCCGCGGTGTCTGGGATGCAAACGATGTTGACGGAAACGGAAGTGCAGTTGCACGAAACGCAGAAAAAATTGGAAGAGTTGGAAACGAAGAGACAAGAAGCAGAGACGATGTTCGCGAAGGAAATAAGGGAGTACGAGACGAGAATTGCGTACTTGGAGAGCTTCGTAAAGCCGTGCGAATTGAAGATTGAGGTGAAGTTAACGGAAGAGGAGAGGGATATTTTGAACGAAGTGAACGGTCCTAGAGCGTTGACGAAACCGCCAAAGAGTAGAGGTTGCGGCTTCTTTTAATCGCACGCTCTTCGCTCTTCCGAGAATGGAGCGAGAAGAAAAAGCTTGTATTTATATCATGTTGTTTTAGTAGTATATGTTGTAATTATGTTTGTAATTATGTAACAGTTTTATCTTTTACACGGTTGTATTTTATAACGTAGTAGTTGTTCATCACTATCGATTGGCTCCTCTGTAGCCGATGACTTCTTCTCTACTTTCTCAATCTCAAATCTCTCATATCTCTTCTTCGTATTATTAATATATTAATGTAACTTCAGTGATGATGTCGGTAATAATAATTTACAGAATGACATTCTCGTAACCTTTTTCGGCCACGAGATTGTCTAAATACCGCAACAAGTCGTTGCGTCTGGACAAAAGTCTGCGGCATTCGGACGTTGTCAAAATACCGTCAAACTCTTTCGCAATAGCGCGCGCGTCCAATAATCGCAGCCGGAAGTACGTTTTTGCTGAAACGCATAGCGTTGGTCCGGTTTGGAACGCGTTCTCGTGAGTCATGTCGACCCACGCGCCGTCTCTAAAAGCTGCCGAGTGATCAATCAAAATCGGATAATGATTCGATTGCATGTCTTCTACGTTGTTGTGGTTGCTGTTATGTTGTCGATCGCCGTTGTCGTCGCTGATTTCGTTTTTAAACACCTCTGGAATTGGTTTCGCATTTACCCAGTGTTCGGCAAACAGAAAATGACCGTGGTGTCGATCGGAGTTTCCGAGCAACACGTCCATGACTCTCGTGTCCGACAAAACTTGCTTCTGCGAAGTCTTCCAGTGTTCCGGATGGACCTCTTTCAACGTTTGTGATTCTTGCGCCCAATAGATAAACGCGCCTTCGTTAAACTCTTTATAATCGCACTGGATTGGATTGTTCCCCATTTGTGTATCTTTTTTCGAACACGCGGGTCCTTTTCGATTCATTCTGTATGCCGTCGGCGGGACGTAATCCATTCCTAAAACACGATTGAGTTTATACGCTACGAGTTCCATCAAGACTTGGTGCCACCCATCGCCGTCGCCGGCAATTTTCGGTTTAAACATGCAATCAATTTCTCTTCCGGTGTCTCGGCATCGCAAGCGCAACTTGTAGGTCGGGTGTCCAAACGAATTCAATTTAGCGAGCGAGACGCAATTGACAATGTCGCCGTGCTGCAAAATGTTGGTGATGCCCGCGTGAATGCTTTCTCTTTCTCTTGCAAAGTCGCTCGCCTCTCTGGTCGTTTCATCCACGGCTTCGTTTCTACACTTATCCGAGAACTGTTTAGCTTCTTCCTCCAGCGCTTTCGCGCCGATGGCGATCAAACCTCTCTTCGAAACCGATTCATAAATGGAGGGATCGGAATCCACCGCTTGAAACGCCTTTGTTTTAATCCACAGTTCAAACGAACCGTCGTCGTTCTCTTTTACTAACCTTTTCGAACAAGAGATAACCCCAGGGTGTTCTACAAAACACTGTGGTGTCGCATCCGGAATGGTCGAGTCGCCGAAAAACGATTGTTCGGAGACGTACCCTTGTTCGCTACTCGCGCTCGAGCGTTGTTGTTGTTCGCCATTCGTCGCGGCGGAAGGCGATTCCAAAGCCGCGTGTTCCAAGTTCCGTCGATGCGCTTCCAAAATTTCGTCGTGGTTTGCTTTTCCTTCACTCCCGAGCGAAATCTGTATGAAATCATCCCCATCCTCGTCTTGGTACATGCTTTGGGCTCCGTTCATGTCGTTTGATTCGTCCTCCTCTTCCTCCTCTTCCAAGATGTGATTGTAAATATCATCGCACTCGCGACCATCCATCAAATCGGACGTTCTGTAGCACGAAATCTTCACCTCATCTCCTGGTTCTAGCTTTCGAAACTGTTCCATCGCCGGACTCTTATCGTGAACGATGACGTTCCCGGTGACTGCGCCTTCGCCTCCCTCCGAGACCGCCTCTTCGACAAACTTCTCGCTCAAAATAACCTTAAACCTCCCAAACACTTTAAACGTCTGTCCAACTTCTCGGTCGAAATCCGACGGAAACTGAAACGTTACTCGACATTGTCCTTCCATCTTCATGATCATCTGTACCGTCGCGAACTCCTTAATCTGTAAACCGCCGCGCTTCTCTTTTCCCGTGGATTCTACCAGGGATTCGACGAAATTTAAGGTTTCATTTTTCGCTTTTTGCCCTTTTTTCGTTCGCCTCTTCGACGAAGATCCACGCATCTGTAAAACCCCCGGGACGACCGCGCTCGAGGACAAATTGTTGTTGTTGTTGTTCTCTCCCTCGAAAGAGGTTTCGATGGACGGGTCCGCGATCGCTTTGTTGCGCGTCACTACCACCACCGTCGGTGTTGGTCGTCGCTTCGTTTTTGCATCTGTGTTTATCATAAAAGGAGACAGAGAGAAATAACAGAATCGTCAGACGAGGATCGATTTGCGCAAAAAAATTGGTCGTTAGAGAGCTTTTTCTACGTTTCTACCGCGACAAAAGAGAAGAAAAAAAAAAGAGAAAAAAAATTGTCTCCCTACTTTGTTTACCTTTCTTAAAAGAGGGCGCGCCGCGGAAGGCGCGTCGTCCAACGAGCAGCAGTTGCTGCGTCTCCATCTCTCCTCCTCCTCCTTCTCTCAAAAACGCAAAAAAAAGAGAGAGAGATGTTGTTTGGAGAGTGTTTTATGTGTGTATGTGATGTGTGCGGAAAGTAAGTGAAGAATTAATAAATTCTTCTTGAAAAAGTGCTCTTGACGGTGACTTGGCTTTTTTTCCTTCTTTTATTCATTCAAAAAATACTACATACGGGCAAACAAACAAACGCGGTGGTTCGAATCAGACGCTCACCACGTTTTGGACGAAACGCGTTAACATTCTCCTCGAACGTTCGTCCGTTCGTTCGTTCGTTCGTTTGTGTTTGCGCGTTTTTTCTTTTTCTTCTTCTTCTTCTTCTTCTTCTTCTTTTGCGGTTTTCTTTATTTTCTTCTTCTGTCCCCCCCCCTCCCAGAGAGAGAGAAGATATTTTCTGTTCCAGAATTAGGGTTGGAAACCCTAAAATATTTTGTTTTCAAAAATGAAAAAAGCGCATCGCGAAGAAGAGAAAAGAACTTTTTCAAAACTTGTTTTTAGCGCGCGCGAAAATAGTATTAAGTTTAGCACACACACACCGCGCAATCACAACAACGACAATATGGCGGACACGCTGGAATACTCCGCCATCGATTTAATCACGAACGGGCCGAAAGTCCCGGGTTCGTGCGTTATGGACGCGACCGGAGTCACGTGGACTGCAACCGATGATTCCATTCCGAAAGAAAACGAGGCTGGAGCAGGAGGAGATCAATCGAAGAAGAAGAAGAAGATATTCGCACCGGCGAGCGACATCAAAGAGATCAACTATTCGCAAGTTCCCGGAGGCGTTCAAGTTCTTTTGAGAACGAAACCGGAGAAAGGGCCCGCGAAATCGATCGTTTTGCAAGGTTTTAGAGGCGCAGACGTGAAGCCTTTGAAAGAGTTCGTCTCCGCCAAGTTTGAAAATGTTCGCGTGAGGCAAAGAGAGTGTCAACCTAACGGGAGAAACTGGGGCGACATCGTCGTCTCGAATTCAAACTTCAAATTTGAGGTGAACGAAAAATGTTCGTTCGAAGTGAACGCGGCCGCCATAGCCGGAGTGAACCCGATCGGGAAGAACGATTTGATCGTCGAGATGCAACAAGGGAGGGAGAGCGAGAAAACGAGCAAAGACGCGTTGGTGGAGATGGCGTTTTACGTCCCGTTAACCGCAGAGACGTGGGCTGGAGAGGATGTAGATGATGCGGACGACATGGCTGTACAGCGATTGGCGACGGCGATCGATGCGATCGCAGCGACGGGACCAGCCTTGGGCGAGCCGGTGTGCGCGTTCGAGGACGCCAACTTGGTCGTGCCGAGAGGGAAGGTTACGTTTGCGTTGCATCCGAACTTTGTCCGAGTGACTGGTTCTGCCGCAGATTTTAAGATTAATTACACGTCTGTGGTGAGAGTGTACGCGTTGCCGAAGCCGAACTCGCATCAAACGCACGTGGTGGTCGCTTTAGATCCACCGATTAGAAAAGGACAAACGTTTTACTCGTTCATCGTGACGGTGTTCAACGACGACGATATCATCACCGTCGCGCCGAGGAAACCGAACAAGGAGACTGACGATATCGAAATCACCGGAGAAATGGAGGAAAGGTTTAAAAACGTCGAGGAGGAGTACACTGGCGCGGCTGGTGAGGTCTTTGCGAGAGTTTTGAAAGCCGTGGCGGGCGTGAAATTGACGAGACAAGGGACGTTTGTCTCCCCAGCCGGCGGTTCAGCCATTCGCGTCTCGCACAAAGCCGACGTCGGTTTGCTGTACTTGCTCGAGAGAGGTTTCTTTTATTTGCCGAAGCCGCCTATTTTGGTTCGATACGAGGACGTTTCCGAGTGCGAATTCGAACGCCACGGCGGCGGCGCGGGCGCGAGTAAGACGTTTGATTTGACGCTCACGACGAAGAAAGGCTTGAGTTACCAATTTCACGGCATCTCCCGAACGGAGTTCCAAAACTTGGTCAACTTTTTAACCGCTAAGGGATTGCCCATTGGTGAAGTCGACGCTAACGCCTTGGCGGATCGCTTAATCGACGAGGATGACATGGCTGGCCTCGACGACGGTCCAGATCTCGAAAGAGGTTCCGACGAAGACGAAGACTCCGAGGAAGACGAAGACTTCAAGGGCGGTTCGGAATCGGACGGGGGCGAACCGACCGACTCGTCGTCTTCCGAGAGCGACTCGGATTCAGATTCCGAGAGCGACGGTGGCAAAAAGAAAAAGCCGGCGAAGAAGAAAGCGAAAACAAACTCGGGCTCTCCCGCGGCGAAGAAGAAAGAAAAAGATCCCAACGCGCCAAAACGACCGCTATCGACGTACATGATCTTCTCCGCGGAAATGCGCGCCAAGGTAAAAGAAGAAAACCCAGACTTTTCCATCACGGACGTCGCCAAAGAACTCGGCGTTCGATGGAAAGCCGTCACCGGCGACGAAAAAGAGAAGTACGAAGAGCTCGCCAAAAAGGACAAAGAGCGATACGAGCGAGAGATGGAAGAGTACAAGAAAACCGGCGGTAAAGTAAAAAAAGAAGAGGACGGAGGAGACGAGGAGATGGCCGACGCCGCCGACGAAGAACCCAAGAAAGAAGAAGAAGATGCGTAAAATGCGAGAATATAAATGTAGGAATTGTAGTAGTTTTTGGTTGATGTTAATTTCATACAACGCGTACACATTTTTTTAGCGAAAGAGAAGAAGAAAAGAAGAAGAAGAAAGTTAATCGGCTTATTTTTGATGAGTCGTACAGACGCTTTTCGGCAAAAAATTAGCTCTCGAGAACAGGAAGAACAACGACAATAAAACCAGCGATCGCCATGATCTGCGCGATCTCTTCGCTCTCTTTGCACGCGGAGCGTTCTCCTTCGCTCGTGAAGAAGAAGAAGAACGACCACAATAGCGGTAAAAGGTACGCGTAAAGCGCACGCGAGAGAGAGAGAGAATTCTCTCGTCGTTCCCTCTTTTTTCAACCGAATTCATTATTTCTTCTTCTTCTTCTTCTTCTCGTTATTAACTCTGACTTCTTTCTTCTCTCTGAAGACGTTCTACATCCAGGCGAGCGCGACGGACGACGATGCGACTTTCACCCGATTCGAGCGTCGCTCGTAGCTGCGCATCGAAAGCTTTGCGATCGTCGTCGATCGTGAAGAGAGGTGATGGAAGAATTCCGTTGACGACGACGAGGCCAAAGGCTGCCTCGGTGACTCCGGCGCCTCTGGAAGATGCCGCGCCGCCACCACCACCAGGGAATAAACCACCCACCGATGACAACTGGGGGAACGGAGGAGGAGGAGGAGGAGGAGGAGGCGAAGGAGGCGAGAACGGCAACAACAACGACGATAACTTCTCTGGGTCTCTGTTCGTGCCGTTTGCCTCGCTGGGCGTCGCGGCTATCATCGCTTCGTTTCTCGCAAAGTTTGTTCGAAGCGAAAGCGATAAGAAGGTGAAAGAAGAAAACGAGCGGGTTCGACGGAACGCGAATTTACCGACGAGTGCGATGAGACCGCCGGACGGGAAGAACGTCGTGTACGTTGGGCAGAAGCAAGACGAAGAGAGACGGCGAGTGACGGAAAGTATGGAGAGAAGAGAGAGGGAGGAAGAATTAAAGAGGAGGAAAGCGGCGATGGATGCGGCAAATACGACGAAGAGTAGCGTCGAAGCAGAGAGGACCGGCGTTGTTAATGATGACGGTAATAAAGCGAGTAACACTAGCAATAGCACGAAAGCGCCGAAGCAGTCGGCGGAAGAATTGATGGCGGAAGCGATGCGACACTACGTAGATTTGGAAACCGAAAAGAAGGAGAAGGAAGAGAAGGAAGCGAGAGAACGACAAGCGCTCGAGGAGCTGCAGCAATTTGAAGACGCTCAACAGCGCGCGGAAATAAAACAACAACAACAAATGCGAAAGCCTGCTCCTCCGCCTCCACAACAACGTCAACCCCCGGAACAAGAGTCGTTTGATATTCCTGCGCCTATGCGAGGCAAATCACACGAAAGCAACAGCACAAGCACGAGAAGTCCACGCTTGATGCGCGCGTTATCGCTCGCGGCAGACGCGCGTACGGCTGCGGACCAAGCTGTGGAGGCTGCAGAAGCTGCGGCCTACGCCGCCGCAGAACTCCAAGCGACGCTTGTCGATCGAGACGGTCCTCCGTTGAACCGGGAAAAATTCCGAAAGGAATTCCGACAGCGATTGGCGGCCCAGTACGACGATGACAACGAGCAGCAACTGCAGCAACAGCGTCACAGAAGTGGACGGTATAGTGGTAGTAGTGGTAATAGCGCAAACGCGTACAGTGGTGGTACGTCGTCTTCTGTTGGAAGAAGATCCATGCATCAACAACATCGAGCTCGACAGCAACAAGAAAGACGAAGCCAAACCAAATCGCAAAAGCTTCTCGAGTCCACAGAAATGTGGTTAAGAGACACCGTCATTCCAACTGCGAAAGTTGCAACCGTGAAAACTGTTGAATTTGCTCGAGAGAACTACCCTCACGTAAAAGAAGCGACGTTGAAAACCGTTGCAGCGGCGAAACAAGAAGCGGACAAAGTGCGCTCGACCGAAAAGTTCAAAAAGTTTGAGACCTTTGTGAAAGAGAAAGCGAGAGGCATCACGCAAGAAGTTGAGAAAATTGCCAAGAAGACCATCGAGGAACCGACGGTGATCGTGGACGAGTTGCAAAAAGGTGCGAAAGACATGGCGAGAGAGAGCGTGCATCTGTGGGACAAGCACGTCGCGCCTATTGTTGTGAATCCAGAGTTGGTGGAAGAAGACAACAAGAAAAACAACAAGAAGAAGGAGAATAGAAAGCAGCAGCAGCAGCAGCAGCAGCAGCAGCAGCACGAGAAGAAACGACGATGACTCGACGTGATTTTTGCGATCGAGATCATCGCAGATTGTTTTGTATATATAAGGTAATATAAGAGAAACTTCGTATCTGAAACTGCTCCTCACTTTTATTCGTCTGGATAAAGGTCACGCAGAGTAGTGTGCGCGCATACGGACACGCACACATAGCACACACACACATAGCACATACATGCACCTCTCTTTTGCATTTTGCATGCCCTGTAATTCTATTCACGCGTCGTTCGTTGGTAACGCGCCTTCGTCGTCAACAACATCTTCATCGTCCGTGCAAAAGAACGCGCTATCCAAAATACATCGTCACCGAAGAGCAGCACCATCGACGGGCGCGAAGATGGCCTCTTCCTCTTCAACTCCTCCTCCTTCTTCTTCGCTGTCTTTAATCATTTGGGATGTCGACGGCACTCTGGCAAACACGACGACCTTAGCGTTTGAAGCAACGAACGAAGTGCTAAAAAAACACGAGTTGCCTGAAGTATCGCTCCAACAGTATGAACACGGAAGCAGGTACACGACTCCGAAGAGATTTTCCTATCACGCGTGCGGAGATAGCGAAGGAGAGAAAGAGTTGGGAGAGAAGCTCGGCGCGTGTTTTGATGAGTATTACGTGGAATTAGTGACGACAGAGACGGCTGGATTGTTCGCGGGTGTTCGGAGCGTCATCGAGAGAACGAGGAAGAACGGCGTGAGACACGCGGCGTTATCGAACGCGTGCGGAGAGTACGCGAGAAGGGTCGTCGCGGTAAATCAATTAGATACGATTTTCGAGATGAGTCTAGGCGCTGACGATGTGTCAAAGGCGAAGCCAGAACCGGATGGGATCCGAGAGCTTTGCGAGAAGCTCAACGTGGAAGTTTCCAAAGCCGTTTATGTCGGAGACACGCCAAGCGACGGGAAAGCCGCGAAAGCGGCTGGATGCTTGTTTTCGGTGGGCGTGAATTGGGGATCTCACGATTTAAGCTGCGCATCGAACAAAAGTCATTTCGATATCGTGTGCGAAACGAGAGAAGAGTTGGAGCGATTCTTTCTCGCGAAGGCTCTCGTCTCATGATTTGACCCGTCGTGTATTTTATTATTATTGTTATATCTATTTAGTTTTACCGCTGCTGCTAAGCGTCTCTACTACACGATCTGTGCTACACGTATGACTAGAAACTACATCACGCTTTCTTATACGCCACGTCTTCCACGCCTACCCGGTGATTTGCCACTCTCGCCGCCACGAACAAATAATCCGACAGCCTATTCAAGTACATCCCGACTGACTTCTCCACGTCGCCTCCTTCCACCATAGGTTGCACTTTCCTCTCGCACCTTCGGCATATCGCCCTCGCTTGGTGTAAAAAAGCTGCGAATTTCGTACCTCCTGGACATAAAAAGTTCGTCAACGCCGGTAACTCTTTCTCGTACTCATCTATCCAAGATTCGATCGCGGCGACGTGCGCTTCATCGAACCGACATCTCTCCTTCATGCCGTCTTTCGTCTTTTCGCTCGTCAATGGCGTCGCGACCGCCGACCCGACGTCCAACAAGCGACTCTGAATAATCTCCAAGTGTGGCAACACGTCCTCGTCAAAACACCGTCTCCCGTTATCATCGCTGCTACTGCTCTCCCCATCGACGTTATTGTCGTTGTTGTCGATGTTAAAAAAATCGCGCGCGTGCACTCGCGCGATCCCAATCGCGACGTTCGTCTCGTCGCAATCCCCCAAAGCGTCAAACACGACGTCCGATTTCGCTCTTCTCTCCATGTTGTACAAAGAAGACGTCCCGTCGTCGCCGGTTTTCGTGTACACTTTAAACTTATTCATCTCTTCCTGCTGTTCTTCTGCGTTAGTAGTATCGTTGTTGTTATTCTCGTCGTTGTTATCGTCGTCGAAAACGACGACGTCATCCGCCTTCGAAAGGGACGTCGTGTTAGTATTCATGTGCGTCGTAGAGTAGAAAAAAAGTGCCAACAATTCGCTTTTTTTTTGTCTTTTTTTTTCTTGGAAAAGACCGAAAAAAGAGAGACGAGACGAGACGAGACGAGGATAACGCCGCACTAAAAAGAAAAAACGCGCGCGCACGCAAAAGAACAACTCGTGTCGTCTTCTCGCCCACGCGAAGTTTAAAAAGTCAAATAGGTGCGAACATCTCGACGCGCGCGTATTCGTGCGCGCGGATTTGGATTCAAATCGCGCGGTTCTTTTTTTGAAAGAGAGCGGTCGGCGGCTCTCTCTCGCGCGCGTCGTGCAAAATCGGGGGCCCCGGGTTGGATTTTTCGTCGCTCTTTCTTTGATTTTTAGATGAGGTTTTTACTGACACGTCTTCTTCTTCTTCTTCTTGTTTTATGCCATCATCTTTCGGTTTGATCCTTCGCGCGATCCATAAACAGAGAGATATGAACGCGCTTTCCCAATCTATTTTATCCTCCCGAGTGTCCACCTCGGCGTTTTCTTCTTCCGCGAAGACGTCCACGTCTTCCAGAAGAGGCGCTTTGCAAGTCATGGCAGCCTCGAAGAAAAAAGACGTCCGATTGCAGGTGACGTTGGAGTGCACGGAGCAAAGAGAAGCCGGCGTGCAAGGGATGAGCCGATACATCACGCAAAAGAACCGCAGAAACAACTCGCAAAGAATTGAATTGATGAAATATAACCCGTACATGAAGAAACACACTTTGCACAGAGAGTTGAAGAAGTAAACGCTCTTACTTTTTGGTGAGAGAGCGAGGCTGCGTAGTTATCCACTCGCCGCCGCGCGCTCGCTTTCCTTACGGCGGTTTTATATATATTAGAAAATGTATCCTTTAGAAGTTGAAAATATACATAAATATATTCAGAGTTCATAGTAATAATATACTCTTCACATCGCGCACGCACATACTTACACTTAGTTCTCTTTCTTCAAATAAAGCTAATCAATATAATTATATTCGTATAAAAACTTTCTAGAATAGTTTGTACATCTTAATATCCAACTCTTACGCCTCGACAACGCTAATGCCCATGTTGTTCGCCGTTCCTTTAACAATCTCCATCGCGGATTCAATCTTTGTGCAGTTCAAATCCGGTAACTTAATCTTAGCAATCTCTTCCAATTGGGCCAAGGTGACGGAGCCAACGTTTTGTTTTTGCGGGTCCGCCGCGCCCTTCGCGACGCCGGCGGCTTTCTTCAACAAGACCGAAGCCGGCGGCGTCTTCAAGATGAACGTGAACGATTTATCTTCAAAAACGGTAATTTCGACTGGAATGATCATCCCCGGTTGATCCGACGTTCTCGCGTTGTATTCTTTGCAAAAAGCCATGATGTTCACACCCTGTAGTTTTGAAAGCGAGATTATTAAAGTCAGTGAAGTATATTTTTTTCTCTTGCTGTGGTACTATATTTTTGAGGTTTTCGTCGACGACTTGCACGACCGACACGCAAAAAATTCACAGAAGAGGGAAAAAGGAGAAATCGTAAACTCGGAAACCGTACCTTAGCACCTAAAGCCGGACCAATCGGCGGCGCCGGGTTCGCCTTCCCGGCTTCAATGGCCAATTTAATATACCCAGCAACCTTCGCCGCCATCGTCGTCACTCTTCTTTGTCCTCTACCGCCGTGCATCTGTAATCTCGCGCACGTGACGGATTCGCCGCTAAACGAAGCGCTCGTGCCTCGGCTAAACGCGCGAGAGGAAACCGACGTTTGACTCGCGCATTTCGTGGTATTTTTGTTCGTTTGCGTTGCGCGCGGTGCGACGGACACAAAGGAGGCGGAAATAGATGCCATTTTTAATCTCTTTCTGCTCTCTATCTACACGTAAAAGGGGTGCGCAGAGGGAAAAATGTAAAATGAGGACGTTTTCGGATAGAGAGGAAAGTTTTTTTGTGTGTGATGTTTAGGGTTTTCCTCAAAAATTCAAAAAAAAAATTCTCTTCTCTTTCATCGCTTCGTTCTTTTCCTCCTCACTTCTCTTTTGAAAAGCGCGCGTGGGAACGGAGAGAGTGAACGAGCGAGCGAGCGGAGCGAGAGAAAGACAACAGCAATAATGGCGACGCCAACGCGTCGCGCGTCTTCTCGACAAACGACGCCGCAGTCGACGCCGAAGAAGAAGAAAACAACAACAACTCCAAAATCATCGTCGAAGAAGAAAACGACTACCGCTACTCCCAAGAAGAAGACGACGACGACGACGAAGGAACAACAAACCGCGGACGAGTTGTTCGACGACGTCGCGATGATGTCGCCGACGACGAGGAGGACGACGAGAAGCGCGAGCGCGACTCCGGTGAAGGAAAAATCGGCGGGAACGACGACGACGACGACGACGCCTTCAAAGAAGAAGAAGAAAATTGGCGAAAAAACAACCACGACTACTTCGACCGGGACAACGCCTTCAAAGAAGAAGAAAAATACCGCCGCGGCGTCTCGTTCGCCGACGCCGACGAAGAAGCGAGGAGGGAGAAGTCCGAGCGCGACACCGAGCAAGAAGACGAAGAAGAAAGAAGAAGAAGAAACGGAAAATATGGAGACGGAAGAAGACGCCGCGTTAGCGGAAGAAGAAGAAGAAGAAGAAGAAGCGCCGGCGAAGGAGACGGAAGAGGAGGAAACTTTGGCGCCGACGCAAGCGGGCGGTATCGACGAGAGCATGTTTTCGCCACCGGCGCCGAGGCCACCGCGAGAGCAACAACAACAACAACAACAGAATGCTCCGAACACGCAATCAAGGCAGCCTCCACCGTCGACGGTTCAACGCACGCCAAGATTTCCTTCGTCGATGCAACAACAACAACAACAACTGGGCACCCAAGGGAGAGATTCGATCAACGCGGCGCTCTTTTCGCCGACGCCGAAGCAAACGCCACGAAATATGGGTTTCGCGAGCCCTTTTGTAAATGCAAATCCGCCGGCGTCGCAGGGTAGGCACGATACGGGTTTACACGGCGCACAACCTCGATTCACCCCGGCTTCAGCGGCGAGACCGGGGGCTGAAGGGAATAATACTAACTCCGCATTCGCTTCACTCAATCCCAGACCATTCGCGGGACTGACCGAAGAAGAGATTCAAGAGGCGAAAGCCGCCGCAGAAAGAGATCCAGATCAAAATGCCGAAGAAGATTTGCAAAGAGAGCAGGACAGGCAAACATTTATTTGGGGCACTACCATAAGCGTGGACGAAGTGCAAAACCGTTTTCGTCGTTTCTTGGAATATTTCATCTTGACGAAGAAAGATAAGCAACGAGAGGAAGGAGAAGGAGACGACGGAAACGATGGTGGCGGAGAGAAAAACAACGCGGGTGATGGTGAAGAAGACGCTGGTGCGAATGGAAGCTCGGAGAGAAGAAACGAAGGCACCATGGACGTTGACGGCAACAACAGCGTAAAAGATACGGATGCAAACGTAGAGGAAGATCTCGACGACAGTCAACGTCTTCTTCTCCCTACGCAAACGCAAAGTCAAGACGAAGATGAGGACAACGACTTACTCGATGATTCGTTTTACATCAAAGTCATGCGTTTGTGTCACGAGAAAGATAACATAAACTTGGACATTGATTGCGCGCACTTGGCGAGTTACGACTCGTGGTTGTACGAAAGGCTCGTGGCATACCCGCAAGAATTGATTCCGTTGTTCGACGGCGTAGCGAATAAGATTTACGAGGATCAGGTTCTTCCAGACGATGAGAAAGAGAATTTTAGGAACCAAATCTTGCCGAGTTTAGAAGTCAGGCCATTTAACTTGCTCGAGAAGCACGCGATGAGAGATTTAAACCCGTCCGATATCGATAAAATGGTAGCGGTCAAAGGCATGGTAACTCGATGTTCAGCCGTCATCCCAGAATTGAAAGGCGCGTTTTTCAAATGCTTAACTTGCGGCGCGTCTCCGGAAATTGTTGTCGTCAACCGTGGTCGTGTCAACGAACCACCTTTGAAATGTTCGGAATGCCGAAACCAAGGCACGATGACGCTCATTCACAACCGATGTTACTTTGCGAACAAGCAACAAGTGAAAATGCAAGAGACGCCAGACGTGATTCCGGAAGGCGCGACACCGAACACGGTGAGTATGTGCGTGTTTGATTCCTTGGTAGACGAGGCGAAACCAGGCGATAGAGTTGAAGTGACTGGCGTATATCGAGCGGTGCCTATTCGAGTCGCGCCGAACCAACGAGCCATTCGATCGATTTATAAAACGTATCTGGATATCATTCACATTCGCAAAGACACGAAAGGCAAACTTCGAAATACGGCAAAGAAGGACGATAACGAAGATATGAAAGATGCGGAGTATATGAGGACCGGTGGTGATAACTTGGATGACGATATGATGAACATGGACGCTCAACAACAACAGAATGACGATACGACAAACACGGAAACGATGGCCTCGAACATTTCGCCTCGCGGTGACGCCGAACTCGAGTTTTCGCCAGCGCGAATTCGAGAAATTCAAGAACTCTCGAAACATCCAGATGTGTACGAACGATTGGCGAAATCAGTTGCGCCGTCGATTTGGGAACTCGAAGACATCAAAAAGGGTATCTTGTGTCAACTCTTTGGCGCGACGAATAAGACGTTCAAAGGTTCATCGGCGAACAAAGTGCGAGGCGATATCAACATTTTACTCGTCGGGGATCCTGGTGTAGCGAAATCGCAGCTGTTAACGTACGTACACAGAGTCGCACCGAGAGGCATGTACACTTCTGGCTCTGGCTCATCTGCTGTTGGTCTGACCGCCTATGTGTCGAGAGATCCGGAAACGAAAGATATGGTGTTAGAATCGGGCGCTTTAGTCTTATCGGACCGAGGCGTGTGTTGCATCGACGAGTTTGATAAAATGGGTGACGGTGCGCGCTCGATGTTGCACGAAGTCATGGAGCAACAAACAGTGTCAATCGCCAAAGCGGGGATTATTGCTGTGTTGAATGCGCGAACTTCTGTTTTGGCGTCCGCAAACCCTGTCGGGAGTAGATATAATCCAAACATGAGCATCGTTGATAACTTGCACTTACCGCCAACATTGTTATCGAGATTCGATTTGCTTTACTTAGTTCTCGATCAGCCAAACCCAGAAACCGATCGACGATTGGCGCGACACTTAGTCTCTTTGCACTATAAAGATCCGCCAAAGAGGGCGAAAGCGACTGTTTCGGCGGAGTTATTAACAGATTACATCTCGTACGCGAAGCAAACGTGTCATCCCGTGCTCGGCGAAGAAGCCGGCGAGCAGCTCGTGGATGGTTACGTGAAGATGCGACAATTGGGATCAGCAGGAGGGAGAAAAGTCGTCACCGCGACGCCTCGACAGTTGGAATCTTTAGTTCGTATCTCGGAGGCTTTGGCGAGAATCAGATTGTCCAAAACCGTCGAGAAGCAAGATTCCACGGAGGCTTTGCGTTTGATGCGCGTGGCCATGCAAAGCGCGGCGATTGATCCGAGAACTGGTTTGATCGACATGGATAAGATCCTAACTGGTCATTCCGCGGCAGATAGGAAACAGCGTTCGGACATCGCCGAAGGGGTTGATGAGATTTTACAAGGCATGCAAGGAAGAAGAGCGCGATTGAGTGAAATCCTATTGAAATTGAAGGAACGAAACGCATCCATTGAGATTTCGGTTCAAGAAGTCCGAGATGCGGCTTTGCTCCTCGCGGAACAAGATAGAGCTATCGTGAAGGGCGATTTAGTGCAACTTATTTAATTTTTGTCAGATATATCATTAGTAAAGTAGTAGATTATGTGTGTCTGTGTGTGTGTCTTTTATTTCACTCTAAGTTGTAGTAGTGTCTCGTATTGATCTCTCCTTCTCTTTCGCCTATTGGCTTTCGCCTCTTTCGCGAAAGCGCTTTCAAAAAGCGTGCTAAAGCGATTATCCCATACCAGAGGAACCCGTGTAGGCGGTAGTGGACAATTCCTTACCGTCACCAGTCATGACAACGATTTCACCTTCAGTGTTCACGTCCATGATAGCACTCGTACCTTCGGCGATGTCGCCAGTCAACATCTTCTCCGCGAGGTTGTCCTCCAACAATCTCATGATGGCTCTTCTCAACGGACGAGCACCAAACGCGGGAGAGAAGCCTTCATCGACAACCTTGTCTTTGAATCTGTCCGTGACGTCCAAAGTGATGTCCTTCTCCTTCAATCGCTTGAACACGTTGTTCAACATGATCATCGCAATTTCGCGGACTTCTTGCTTGTTCAATTGACGGAAGATGATGATTTCATCCAAACGGTTAAGAAATTCTGGTCTGAAGTAGTTCTTGAGTTCATCTTGCACCAACTGTTTGATTCTTTGGTACGATTGATCTTCGACGTTGTCGTCCAATTGGAAACCCAAACCGCCGCCCCCTTTCTCAATTTGAGAGGCACCAACGTTCGAGGTCAAGATGATCAAAGTGTTTTTGAAGTCAATGACTCTACCCTTGGAATCGGTCAATCGACCATCTTCCAAAATTTGCAACATCATGTTGAAGACATCCGGGTGCGCTTTTTCAATTTCATCAAACAACACCAAAGTATACGGGCGTCTTCTGACAGCTTCAGTCAACTGACCACCCTCCGAGTAACCAACGTATCCTGGCGGCGAACCAATCAACTTGGAAACCGTGTGTCGTTCCATAAATTCGGACATATCCAAACGAACCATCGCGTCTTCGCTGCCAAAGTAAAACTGCGACAAGGATTTGGCCAATTCGGATTTACCAACACCAGTCGGGCCGGCGAAGATGAAAGAGGCAACCGGACGATTCGGAGACTTCAACCCAGTTCTTGCTCTTCGGATAGCTCTGGCGCACGCCACGATGGCTTCTTCTTGACCAATCAAACGTTCGTGTAACTTATCTTCCATGCCCATCAAGCGCTGCGCTTCGTCCGAGGCAACCTTATCGACCGGAATACCAGTCCACGCGGCGACAACGTCCGCAATGTCTGATTCTTGCACGGTCGGGCCAGTTTCTTTCCCAGACTCGATTTCAGCCTTGGCTTCTTCTTGCTTCTTTTCCGTGATGGCTTTAATTTGAGCTTTCAACTCAACTTCCTTGTCTCTGATGCTCCCGGCGGCTTCGAAGTCTTGCCCTCGAATCGCGGTGTCTTTTTCTTTTTGCAAAGCTTTCAACTCTTTATCTAACTCCTTAGCTTCTTCCGGAATAGACGTGTGTGCCAAACGGACTCTCGAACCGGCTTCATCGATTAAATCGATAGCCTTGTCCGGTAAGAAGCGATCGGAAATGTACTGCGAAGAAAATTTCGCCGCGCACTCCAAAGCTTCGTCCGTGTATTTCAACTTGTGGTGAACTTCATAACGCTCTCTCAAACCTTTCAAGATTTCAATGGTTTCTTCCACAGACGGTTCCGGAACTTGGACCGGTTGAAAACGTCTTTCCAACGCCGGATCTTTCTCGATGTGCTTTCGGTATTCGTCGATAGTCGTAGCGCCGATGCACTGCAACTCACCTCTCGCCAACGCCGGCTTCAAGATATTCGCGGCGTCGATCGCACCTTCAGCCGCCCCGGCACCGATCAAAGTGTGCACTTCGTCGATGAAAAGAATAATGTCGTCGTCTTGCTTGACTTCGTCCATGAGTTTCTTCAAACGCTCTTCGAATTCCCCGCGATACTTGGTACCCGCGACGAGTAAACCCATATCCAAAGTCATCATTCTCTTCCCTTCCAAAGTTTCCGGAACGGTTCCCGCCGCGATTTGTTGCGCCAAACCTTCAGCGATCGCAGATTTACCAACCCCCGGCTCACCAACCAAGCAAGGGTTGTTTTTGGTTCTTCTACCGAGAATTTGCGTAACGCGCATGATTTCGTTCGTTCTGCCGACGCAAGGGTCTAACTTGGCCTCTTCGGCTTGCTTCGTCAAATCCGAACCGAATTCCTCGAGCGTTGGCGTCTTGGAACCACTGGCGGCACCGCCAGACGCGCCAGCGCCAGCGCCGACCGCTTCTTGGGACTCACCAACCATTCGGATGACTTGAGATCGAATCTTGGCTGGATCCGCGTCCAAGTTTTCCAAAACGCGCGCAGCAACGCCTTCACCCTCTCTCAACAAACCCAACAATAAGTGTTCGGTGCCGATGTAATTGTGACCGAGTTGTCTCGCCTCTTCCAAAGCGAGTTCTAAAACGCGCTTCGCTCTCGGCGTAAACGGAATTTCAACAGCTACGAAACCTGAACCTCTACCGATGATCTTCTCCACCTCCACTCTCGCTTCTTTCAACGATATCCCCATGGACTTCAAAACCTTCGCGGCAATACCGGTACCTTCGCCGATTAAACCCAACATAATTTGTTCCGTGCCGACAAAGTTGTGACCTAACCTTCTCGCTTCTTCTTGCGCTAACATGACGACCTTGATCGCTTTCTCCGTAAAGCGCTCAAACATCGCTCTTGGGCCCTTGATGACTGCACCCAATTTCTTACCCGAATTTCTAGAGGAACTCGTAGAAAGCTGCCTCGAGGTGACGCCTTTAAAGTTACCGTTTCTGGATAACGTGCTCGTCATGTCGATGGCATTCGTGGATCGTAATCCGGAAAAGTTACCCGGAATGGACGTTCGCGTCGAAGCCATCGAGGCGTTTGCGCGCATTTGGACCGTCATTTTCCTCCCTGCCGACGACGACGTTGCCCCAACATTACGCTTAAGTGGAACGCTCGATAAAGCAGTCGTCGCGAACATTTTTACGCCGAATACAGCGGTGTAATTCCCTTCTACGCTACGTTTACTTTATAAAGATACAGAATAATAAGAGAGGTTTTGATGCTTAAGACCGCGCGATGTGATCTCTCGTCGTGAGATAAAAACCAAACTCTTCTGCGTTATTTTTTTTTGTTGTGACGATTTCCTCTCTCTCGTGTTTTTTGTTTGGTGGGCGCTGCTTTCCCCCAGTTTTTGGATAAACCTTCGAGGACCTTCTTCTTCTTCTTCTTTTCCTCTTTCGCGAAACGACACTCTCCACGAGAGAAAAAAAAAACGGTTGCACCTCCTCCCTCCCTCGCCAAAAAAAGCAGCAAGCAGAGGACGACTTCCTGTGGGCCCAACAAACAAACAAAAAAAATTGCTCTTTCTTCTTCGCGCGTGGGCTGCTTGCTCTGCTGCTCTTCAAAAAAAAAAAAGACACGAATAAGAAGAGGATACTTTTCGTGCTTCTCTTCGTCGCGCCTTCAAACCCCTTCTTCTGCGACTTTTTCCTCCCAAAGAAGAAGAAGAAGAAGAAGAAAAGAGACGAAAGCGCCAAATAATACTTTGAGCGAACGATGCGCGGTTTTTTCGGTCTTCGGACTTTGACGAAGAAGAGCGGAGAGTTTTTTTGAATTCCTTCACGGGAAAGAGAGAGAGAGAGAGAGAGAGAGAGAGGTGGTGCTTAGATTTCTCGTTTTTCTTCTTCTTCTTCTTCTCGGCGCGACGTGATGTCGCTCTTCGACGATGACGATGACGATGACTTTAGTGAGATGGATAACGAGAAATTCGATCGAATCGTTCGCGAAGCGGCGACGGTAGCGGCGGGCGCGAAGAACGAACGCGAAGAGGAAGAAGAAGAAGAGAAGAGGAAGAAGCAGAGGACGATAACGAACGCTTTTGATTTTATGAAATATTCTCAACAGCAACAGCAACAGCAAGCGAATCAACATCATCAACAACAACAACAACAACAACAACAACAACAACAAACCGTTTTACAGCAGCAGAATTATCAGCATCACGTGGTAAAACGAATATCCATTTTACCCAGCGAGAGTAGTAATGGTAGTAATAATCTTCTTGGATGCGTTCAGTTTCAACTGCTCGTCTCGGCGCCAATCAAGAGGAAGTTTGATGGACTCGTCGCTAAGTATGATGCGGCGTTCGCGCGAGAACGCGCGGACGAATACGAGAGAGTAGAACGGTCTGAAGAAATTAATAATGGTACGACGATGAAGAATATAATCACGTGGGATGGCATACCTCACGGGAGGATAGATACAATCGTGTCGAATTTGAAGCGGGAATTAACCATCGAGGACGAAGTGAACATTCTGTATCCACACCCGTTCGTGAGACGAAGTTTGCGAAGCACGGATAGAATGATTCACGATAAAATAGTCGACGAACAGTTCAATTCTATCCCATTTAAGGATAAGTTCTTCCCGTTTCAAGCGGAAGGCGTTAAATATGTTCTGAAACGCGAAGGCCGAGCGATGATCGGCGATGAGATGGGTTTAGGGAAGAGCATTCAAGCTTTGGGCGTCTCGAAAGTGTTTTCAAAGGATTGGCCGTGCGTCGTATTCTGTCCGTCCAGTTTGAAGGACACTTGGAAACATGAAATCGAAAAATGGCTCGGTGAAGTTGGTAGCGACGCCGAAAACGAGGAATGCGCAGTGAAAGTGCGCAAGATTGAATCCGCGAAAGAATCCAAGGAAATCTTGAACGACATGCGTAAGAATAGTAGCGATAGCGGTAACGCTACTATCGACAAGAGAGAAAGATGTCCTCCAACAAAAATCGATTTTTTGATCGTGCCGTATTCTATCTGTAATCAAATACAGAAAGAATTGTTCGAACTCGTTTTTAATGTGCTGAAAGCAAACGTCGTCGTTTGCGACGAGTCGCACTTTCTCAAAGACCGGAAAGCGAAACGAACGATGGCTGTCGTTCCGTTTCTCAAACGCGCCAAACGAGCAATCTGTCTCACCGGCACGCCGGCTCTGGCGAAACCAATCGAGTTGTTTTCGCAACTCATGAGTTTGCGACCGGATATTTTTCCTAAATTATCGGAATACGGGCAGAGGTATTGCGTTGGTGGACGTTTCGGTGTCTTCAGCGGATCCAGCGAAAGTCAGGAGTTGTTCGCCGTCGTCTCTTCTTCGGTCATGATACGCAGAAAGAAGAAAGACGTGCTCACGCAGCTCCCTCCAAAACAACGAGAACAAATTTTCCTAGAAATACCAAAAGCGGAGAGAAATTCGAAAATACAACCGATCGTTCAGGCTATGAACGACTTGCCGGAGACGGAAACGTTGGAGAGAAAAATGTTGATGAACAAATATTACTTGCACACGGCGGAGGCGAAAGTGAAACTGGTTCAAAGGTATCTCGAAAATTTATTGGAGTCTATCGACGAGGAAAAGAAGATTTTGTTCTTCGCGCATCACAAGTGTTTGTTAAACGCCGCCGTAGAGACGATGGAGAAGACAAAAACCAAATTCATTCGCATCGATGGCGAAACTCCGAGCGGTTTGCGTCAAGGTCTAGTAGATTCCTTCCAAAGGTGCGGTTCAAATTCACCGAAAGTAGCTGTGCTTTCGATTAAAGCCGCCGGAGTTGGTTTGACTCTTACGCGTGCGAGTTTAGTTGTATTTTCGGAATATTCGTGGACGCCAGCGGAAATCCTTCAAGCGGAAGATAGAGCGCACAGAATTGGCCAAAGAGATTCCGTGTTGGTTCAATTTCTTCACGCGAAAGAGAGCGTGGACGATATCATTTGGCAAAGCGTCCAAAATAAACTAGAAAATCTGGGACGCTTTCTCGATGGCACTAAAAAAGGGAACAAGATGGAAACACACATGGAAGACGCTACCACCGAACGCAGAAAGAGTTTCGACGCCACGCAGAAAACATTGGATAAATTTGTCGGTCAATAGTACATAGGAACGTAGTTGCATTAGACAGTAGAATATTTATCAGATACAGTGCTTCATTATATATACATATATACTATTATCTTCTATCGGAAGGACTTGTTACTACTGCTGCCTCCTCCGCCACCGGCGATGTTCTTACCCTTTTCGCTCCCTCTCACACCGTCGCCCAACACCGCTTTCGACGGGTCTTTCATGAACTGGTTCTCCGCCTCTTCCGAGTGATACACGCACGACACTTCGGGCGATTTTTTCAAATCCCCGACGTACGCGAACGTGTTCAAATTCCTCTTGCAATCGTTTTCTTGATCTTGCGTGACTACTTTTTCTCTTTCTAACACAGACCAGTTTGATCTTCTTAAAACGCAACCCGGTTTCACCTCTGGTTGCGCCACGTACACGTTGAACGGGTTCAAGGACAAAAACACTCTCTGGTCGAACACCATCGCGGATGCCCCGTTCGCCATGCACACTTCACTCGACGGCGTTCTTCGATCTAAAATCTCCCGCGATGCAACGTTGGACGGCTCTAAGTCTACCGCGGTGTCGAAAACGACGCCGGCGCCGATACCGACGACGAACGCGCCGGCGACTAAGAACTTGTCCAGCTCTCTAGGAAACAAACGAGGTCGCTGTTGATTACTACTACTACCGTTATTATTCCGCCTTCCTCCCGAACCTCCACCTCCTCCTTCTCTTTGTTCTACTCTCTCGTACTCGTCTTCATCAAATCTGCCGGTATTATTACTTCTATTTCTACTCGTTCCTCCTCTTCTCGTCGGCGCGTACTCGTACGTGTCTCGGTTACTGTTCCTCGATTTCGTGTACCCCAGTCGATCTCGTTGCATTTGTTTGGACCCTCCACCGGTATTGACGCCTCTGAAATCATCTATCTCGTACGCGCCGCCGCCCAAGTCGTCGTCGTTATCGCCGCCGCCGAACGCGCTCATCCAGTGTTTGTTTGAACTCCTCCTCTTTGTTTTTCGCAATTTTGTTGTCGTTGTTGTCGTCGTCGTCGTAAAATGTGTTCTTCTTCCTCTTCCGTTCATCGTGGACCTCGCGACGAGACCAGCGCCGGTGGCGCTCGTCGTCGTCGTCGTCGTCGTCGCGATGAAAGACATCTTCTTCCTCTCTTTCTTCTGCCGTTTCTGTGCGATAGCGCGCGCGATATATATATATAAAAGCGAGAGAGAGAGTAGAAAGTTCTTTTCAATTTTGTTTTGAGGAAAGAGAAGAAGAACCGAAGAAGAAGAAGGAGAACAAAAAGAAGAAGAAGAGCTCTGAGCGAGTGAGTGAGGAGCTGACGAGGCAAACGAGAGAGATTTTTGAGATTTCGGGGCATTTTTTTGGATATCTATCTCTTCTCTCTCGCTCTTTTGCAACAGATACTCATTACTAACACGCGCTACATACAGAAACGAAAGGAGTATCGTTATCACCACGGCTACCGCGACAACGAACGATGATGGCTTCTTCTTCTTCTGCGTCGGTCGTCGTTTCTTCTGCCGCCGCTGTTCGTAATCGCGGCGCGAAAAAACAATCAAAGAGATGCTCGACGACGAAGATTTTCGCATCAGCTTCGAGGAGCAGCAGCGATAGCAAAGCGGAAAAGATGCTCTCCATATGGTTGACTCGACAGGCGCAGCTGGGAAACTTGGACGACGATTTAGTCATCGTCATCAACTCCATCGCCATCGCGTGTAAACAAATCATGGGTCTCGTGAAAGCGGCTCCGTTGCAAGGCAACATCGGTCTTGCGGGAGGGAAAAACGAAAGCGGCGACGAGCAGAAAAAATTGGACGTCATCGCGAACGACATTTTCTTAAACGCGGTGCAGAAATGCGGGAGAAGTTCTGTAATTGTGACCGAGGAGGAAGATCATCCGGTAATGTCCGCGACGAACGTTGGGAATGGAGATTACGTGGTGACGTTTGACCCGATCGACGGTTCTTCCAACATCGACGCGTGCGTCACGACGGGTGCGATTTTTGGCATTTACTCTCCTGGAGAGTGCGATATTGATCCAACGCAATCTGCCGAAGAGATCATGAAAAACTGCACGGAAAATGCGACTCAATCTGGGGAGAACTTAGTCGCGGCTGGATATTGCATGTTCTCTTCGTCGTGCGTTTTTATGATTACTACTGGTCACGGCGTGTTTGGTTTCACGTTGGACGAACAAATCGGCGAGTTTGTCATGTCGCACGAAAAGTTACAGATTCCAGATGGTAAAGACATGAAACGTATCTATAGTGGGAATAACGGAAACGTAGAGTTATGGGCTCCGGAATTGAGAGAGTACGTTAAACAGCTTCAAACGGGAGAGATCGACGGAAGAAAAGGAGATCCGTGGTCGTATAGGTACATCGGCGCGCTCATCGGCGATTTCCATCGAACGTTGTTATACGGCGGTATTTGGTTGTATCCACCAGACGTGAAGGCGACTGAAGGTAAAGCCAGGTTATTGTACGAGGTTGCGCCGATTGCGATGATCGCCGAACAAGCGAACGGCATGGCGACGAGAGGAAAGTTGGCGAACGAAAGAGTCATGGAAGTGAAACCGATGAGCATTCATCAAAAATCGCCGATGTTTGTGGGATCCACGAGCGCGGTGCAGGGGTTACAGAAATTCCTAAAAGAGCACAAGAAGTAATGCTGCTCTGACACTGTTCAGCTGTTGTTGTTGTTGTTGTTGTTTAATATTAACACGTGTATCACTCGCATCTAAAGGTAAAATCTAAGCGTTCTATTATTCAAAATCCGAGTCGTCGTCGTCATCGAAGTCGCTCTCTTCTTCCTCATCATCATCATCATCACCATCATCAGAATCAGAATCTTCCTTGTACGTCTTTGTCGCCGCTGCGCTAGAACGTCTCGCTGGTCGCGCCTTCTTCGCGATTGGTTCGTCGTCTTCGCTGCTTTCGTCCGACGATATGAGATCCATGACGTCGTCCGAGTCGTCCGAGTCCGAGAGCTCGATTCGTTCCTCGCGTTTCTTTTTCTTTTGTTGTTGTGCCTTTTTCTTCGCTGCAGCAGCTTTGTCCGCTGACGATTTCTTTTTCGAATTTCCATTACCTCCTCCGCCTGGTGATCGCAACGATACCTCTCTCCCAGCTATGCTCGGCTGGATGGGCGAAATAATTGATATCGTCGCTTTCCCCCGCACGAGCGCTTGCGGCGACTTCATGCGCCCGTCGTCTGAATCGCTGTCGTCGTCTCCATCGAAATCAATGTTTCCTAACCCGTCGTTATCGGCGAGATTCTTTTCCGCTTTTGCCGCCGCCTGACGTTTCGGTCTTCGACCTCCTGACTCGTCTTTCTGCTTTTTATTTTTACCTTCTCCTTCATCGTCGTCGGAGTCGCCGAGCGTAATAACGCTATCGTCCGCGGTGTTTGTATCCTCGTTTTCATCACCCTTCTTCCCTCCTTCTCCTCCTTTTTTCTTCTTTCCTGCCCCCGCGTTGTTCTTTCTCTCCCAATCGATTGCCGTCTTCTTATTCCCACTATTCATGGTCTTCCAAACGCTCTCGGGAATCTCCAACAACGGCTTCTCCTCCGGGTTCTCTTCCTTCGTCCCAATCCACGCCCACTGGGAAAATATCAGCACCCCGTCGAAGAAATCTTCGAGATTCGCGTTCGCGTTCCCACCAGAATCTTTCCTCGACGAAGACCCGCCTCCACCGCCGCCGAGATTTAAGGTGAAATACCTCGACTCTCTCGCCCTCGCGATTGTGCCGTACAGTTTCATCCTACCGATGCCGTCCGGGAAGTTGATGTAACAAACTGGATTTTGCGTATCCAAATCCGCGAGTTCTCCAAACTCCACCGCGTTGTTGTTCGTATTATTATTATTATCGCCGTTGTTATTATTATTGTTGTTCGCGTTATTACCACCGGCATTCAAACTAAACTGCGCGAACTGTCCCGGAAAAACCACCATGTGTCTCGATTTCCTCGTGTTTGCCTTCTTCGCGATATCCTTCGCGTCCGATTTGAACAGCTGCGTTTTTCTCGTTTGAATCACCTCCGCGGTGGACGGTAAAGCAGAAGACACGATTCTGCTCGTCAGCGCGGACTGGTATATTTGCATCGATAACTGGCGCTCTCTGATGATTTCCTCGTCCTCGAGGACCGCGTTTTGCGCTTCGGTTTTGCTCGAATCATTACCACCACCAGTCTTGCTCTTCTTCTTCGGTGGCATTGTGTTGTTGTTATTATTATTAAACGCGGAGAGGAAACTACTTACAACTGGCGGTGAACTGATGCGAAGAGAGTGAAACGTGAGATTTTTGAATTTTTGTTCCCTCAAACAGTGTCAAAACACCGCACAAAAAAACACAAAAAGGAGCACGCACGAAAGGAAAAAAAAGAGAAAAAAAAAGAAAATGCAAAAAGCTGGTGCCGCCGTCGCCTCCGTCACCGCCGGGGCTCGAGGGAGGAGAGCGTTGCTGATGTTGTCGAGCCGCGGTGGTCATCGTCCTCGTCAAAATCGTTATTACTCAAACAGCAACAACGGTTACTACCAACAGCGGCAGCAGCGTTTGAGAAGAGTCGCGTCTTCGTTCGAGTGCAGCACGACGACGACGAGGAAGAGCTTTTGCGAATCTTCTTCTTCTTCTTCTTCTTTTTCGTTTTCAACGACGACGACGAGGGGAGCAGCAAAGCAGCAGTTGCCGGGAAGAAGAAGAGCGCGGTGCGCTTCTTCTTCGACGTCTTCTTCTCCTCATCATCCTCCTCAATTCGAGGACGATGCCGATGATGAATATTACGACGAAGATGAAGAAGATGAAGAAGGATACACGGAACTGCAACTGGCAAAACAAGCGAAAGCGGCGACGATAAAATCCGCCAAATTCATCTCCTCGGTTGTGCGACACCAAGACTGTCCGCAAACGAAACTCCCCGAAGTCGCCTTCATCGGACGCTCGAACGTCGGGAAAAGCTCGTTAGTAAACATGCTCACGAACAGAAAAAACGTCGCTAAAGTCTCTAAAAACCCCGGCAAAACGCAAACGATTAATCATTACGAAATCACCACCGGCGACGGGAAGTGGTTTCTCGTCGATTTGCCCGGGTACGGCTTCGCCAACGCGCCGGAACATTTAAAGAAAGAGTGGGCAAAGTTCACGCGAGAGTACTTGTTAGAGAGGAAAAACTTAATCTCGGTGATGTTACTCGTCGATAGCACGGTGAAGCCTCAAAAACTTGATTTAGAGGCGTTAGAATTCTTAGCCGACAACGACATCCCCGCCACGGTGGTGTTCACCAAGGCGGACAAAAAACGCAAAGCGAAGGGCGGGAAAAGAGCGACGCCGGCGGAACACGTGGAAATGTTCGCGGATGAAATCAGCGAGATGTTCGAGGAATTGCCACCGTTCGTGTTTACATCTGCAAACAGCGGTGAAGGGAAGAAAGAGTTGTTGAATCACATCGCCACCATCAGAGAGTTCATGAAGAAAGGCGGTCGAGACGAAGAAGAAGAACTACTACTCGAAGATGAAAAAATGTAATGCGATGTGTTAAACAATCGTCAAAATCATGCGACACGCGCGGCTGTTTGCGTTTTCATCTTCGATCACTTTCACGAAAACACCGGCGACTATTTTTACCACCACCGCCAGCACAACTAGTACTACCACGACTTCGTCTTTCTGTTCGCATCATCGTCGATTCATGGGATCGATGGTCTCTCGTCATCAGAAATCGTCGTCGTCGTCACCACCGTCGTCGTCGAAACAACAACAACCGAGCACGAACGAAAAGAAACGGCAAAGAGGAGGAGGAGGAAGCGTTGGAAATGCCAAGGGGGGGAGAACGCTGACGACGACGACGACGACGACTGCGGCGGCAGCAACAGCAGCAAGCAACGATGATAACAGCAAGAGCGACGAGAAGAAGAAGAATAAGAATGGCAAGAAAGCGAAGGAAGAAGAAGCAGTCGAAGCAGTGTTGAAAACGCCGACGAAGAAGAAAACGACGAGCAACAACGTGAAGCACGAAAGCTCGCCTCCGAAAAACTGGGAGGAGACGTTACGAAAGATTAAAGAGATGAGGAAAAACGGTCCGCTAGCTCCGGTAGATACCATGGGGTGCGAGAAAATCGCCGAGACGGACGATAAGAAACAGAAGCGATACCGGACGTTAATCTCGGCGATGCTTTCGTCGCAGACGAAAGATCAAATCAATCACGCGACGATGAATAAGTTAATCGCGCTTAATAAAGACACGGCGGAGGGCATATTAAATACAACGGAAGACGAATTAGACGAAATCATCCACCAAGTTGGATTTCACAGGAACAAAGCGAAATATTTGCGAGCGGCGGCGAAGATATGCATAGAAAAATACGGCGGAGATATCCCTCCGGATTTAGAGTCGTTAGTGGAACTTCCCGGGGTTGGGCCGAAAATGGGTCACTTGATCATGAACGTCGGGTGGGAAAAACCGAGCGGGATATGCGTGGACGTGCATGTGCACAGAATTACCGAAAGATTAGGATGGGTCTCGGAATCGTGCGCGGTGACCAGCGCCGGTTCGCCCCGCAAAAGAACGCCCGAAGATACCAGAATCGCGCTAGAAAAATGGTTACCCAAAGACGAGTGGGTAGAAATCAACCCCTTACTCGTTGGTTTTGGACAGTTATACTGCACGCCGTTGCGGCCGAAATGTTCCGAGTGCGACGTCGCGGATTTGTGTCAAAACGCGTTTCGAGACGCCACGCCGATGAAGAAGAGCAAAGCGGCTTAATTATAATAATAACTGGCATGTTTCATGTATATATACGTATTTATTCATTAAAAGCGAACGCTGTGTTGTTCTTTTTATCTCACGATCATCGCGCCATTTTAGTCCGTTTGTCGCGTTTTCTCTCTCTCGAGAGTCGAAAGACTGTCTAAAAGAGTAAAGAGAGAATGAGAGAAGAAGAAGGGTGATCCAAGATTTTTCGTCATTCTTTTCGCGCGCGAGTGAGCCTCTGCTTCTTCTTCTTGTTCTTCTTCTTTTCGTTTGGAAAAGAACGCAGAGAGAGAACAGAGCGTCGTTCGTTTATCGCTCGCGCCCTTTCTTTAATTCTTCTTCGGTTGAAAAGGAGAGAGACACGCACGCAACGCGAGCAAAGTAAGAGAAGAATCGATTCAAAACAGCGGCGCTTTTCCAATTCTAATCGCGCGCTTTTTTTAGATAACATATACAGAATTTAAGATCATAAAGAAACGATGGCGCGTCTTTTCCTAGATCAAGAGCCGCTGACGCAATATAAAGACCGCCGATTCGAAGGTTCGTTGGAGGAATACTTAGATCGTTTGCGAACGTCCACGACGCTATACATCGGCAACGTGTCCTTCTTCACCACGGAGGAGCAAATACACGAGTTGTTCACGTTGTGTGGACCGGTTAAGAAAATCATCATGGGTTTAGACAAACAGAAAATGACGCCGTGTGGATTCACGTTCGTTGAATTTCACAACAGACGCGACGCGGAGTTAGCGGTGAAACACTTAAACGGGACAAAGTTGGACGACCGGGAAATTCGGATCGATTTCGACTGGGGGTTTGTCGAAGGGAGACAGTTTGGCAGAGGTAGATCGGGAGGTCAAGTCAGAGACGAATACAGAACAAACTTTGATAGCGGTAGAGGCGGATACGGCCAGTTGTTGAAACTAGAGCTGGAACGCGCGGAGAGAGAGGAAGAGTACGGTGGAGATTACATAGAAGATTACGACGGGCAACAGGAGTACGGAAGAGGCGGGGGAGGAAGGAGTCGATCGAAGCGAAGAGACCGGGACCAGGAGATGGAAGACGCGGACGCGCCCAGGAAGCGATAACGTTTATGCGCGAGCGAACGAGCGAACCAACCAACCAAAAAAAGAGAAAAAGAAGTATAAGAAACGAAAACAGAGAGAACAAAGACCAAATTTAAGTGGCGAGATAAAACGCCACTTTACACAGAGACGGCTGGGGGTTCCGACGCGAGGTCGAGAAGAAAAAGCTCGAGAAGCGACCCCGTAAAATTATATCATAGCACATTAAGAGAACGAAAGAGAGTGTTTCGCACGTATTGTAATAAACAACAACAACATTATCACAAAGTATTAGCCGACGAAAGAACAGGTTCACGTAAAAACACGCGGTCAGAGAGCACTCACTATTCACTCTAAAACTGCTGCTTCTGCTGCGTTCCAAAAAAAAAATTTTTGTCCCTCGGTGCTCGGTCTTTCATACAGTTATTACGGCGGCGGCCGTCGCGTGTGACTTCAGAAGAAGAGCCTCCTGCGGTTAATATATATAATATTAATAAAACACCGCGTCATGGCGCCGTCTCACATCAAACCTCGCGGAAAAGAAGAGGACGGCGAAGACGACGAAGACTTCTACGCCTCGTCGATGAAACAGAGCGGCAGCAAAGAAATCGAAGTGAAAGACCCGCACTTGGTGTCCAAAGAAATTTCCTCGGTGTCGTTTTCCTTTTACGACCCGAAGGAGGCGCGAAAGATTTCCGTTAAACGCGTCACCAATCCCGTCTTGTTCGACGCTTTGAACAATCCAGTCATCGATGGATTGTACGACCCGGCGTTTGGTCCGATCGAGCAGTTCGGCGTGTGCGCGACGTGCGGGTTATCGCAGCACCATTGTCCGGGGCATTTCGGGCACATCGATTTGGTGGTCCCCGTCTATCATCCTTTGTTGTTTCCGACGGTGACGAAGGTGTTGCGATGCGCGTGTTTGAACTGCCACAAGTTTAAAATGCACACAGAACGAGTGAATATGTTCAAAGAGCGATTGGATTTGATCGATAGAGGGGATTTAGAGAGAGCAGCGGATGTCAGTCAGTGGAAGTTATCGAAGAGCACGATGCGAGAGTTGAGCGAAATCGAAGAGGAAAATCGAAAAGATCGAGAGGAAACGAGGAAGGAGGAAGGTGGCGAGGCGCCAGAGATGATGGATTTGGACGAAAACTTGATGCCAAAGTTGGACAGCTTGACGAGGAAGAAGACGAAGAGAGGTGATCGGTACGTGCCTCTGGAGTGGACGACTTCGGCTTTAACGGCGAAGAGAGAGTTGATAGACTCGTTTTTCAAAAGCGTTCCAAAAGCGAGGTGCGAGAATTGCAGAGCGTTCGGTCCAGGTTTGAGCACCGAAGGGTCGACGAAGATTTACAGAAAACCATTGCCGAAGAAGCAGTTGGTGACTAACTTAGCGAACGGTATCGATGTGGACTTTTCGATGAAGCAGTTGGCGAAAGCGGCGAGCGCGGAAGGCGTGGACGAACAAGTGGATTCTGGCACAATGGCGGAGATGACCGGTGGAACTGCTGTCGAAGGTGAAGCGAAGAAGAAGAAGAAGAGTAGAGATAGTAATAGCGATGGTAGTAGTAGCAGTTCTTCTGAAGACGATGACGATGACGACGATGACTCGTCCTCGTCTTCATCGACCGACAGCGAGGAAGATAACTACGACGAAGGTCGAATCAAAGAACGCTCGACGAAACCGATGTACGTGACACCGATTGAAGCTAGAGAAATTTTGAGACGATTGTGGGGCAACGAGTTTGAGTGGTGCGCGAGAGTGTGGTGCGCGAATAGTCGCGATCAAAGCTCGGATTTAACGACAGAAAGACAAAGTTCCAATCCGAACAGATTCTTTTGTCAAACCATTCTTGTGCCGCCGCCAAAGCTTCGACCGCCTTCGAAAATGGGCGATATGGTTTTCGAACACCCGCAAAATACGCACTTGTGCGCGATAATTCAAGCAAACTTATCCTTAACCGAGCTATTCCGAACTCCGCCGACGGTTCCAGAGCCCCCAGAAGTGCGCGCTTCGAGAGCCGTTCGAGCGTGGTTGGCCATTCAAGGTGGTGTGAATAGATTGATGGATGCCACGAAGGCGGATCAAATCCAAGACCGAGTTGGTATTGGGATTCGTCAGCAGCTAGAAAAGAAGCAGGGTTTGTTTCGTATGAACATGATGGGTAAAAGAGTCAACTACGCGGCGAGGTCGGTAATTTCCCCGGATCCGTATTTAGGCACGGGCGAGATTGGCGTACCTCCCGTGTTTGCAAAAACATTAACGTTTCCTGAACTCGTGACGCCTCACAACGTCGAACTCATGCGCGAGCTCGTTGAACGAGGCGCGGACGAACACCCAGGTGCAAACGCAGTGGAGGATGAACGCGGAAGGATTATCAACTTAGCGCGATTTTCCAAAGAAAAGCGAAAAGCCATCGCGAAAACCTTGTTATCCGTATCAGCTGCAAAAGATGCTGATGGGAGACCGCTTGCTAGGAAGGTCTACAGGCATCTGCGCAACGGTGATATAATGCTCACGAATCGGCAGCCGACATTGCATAAACCGGGGATTCTAGCCCACTGTGCTCGCGTTCTCCCTGGGCAAAGAACCATTCGCATGCACTACGCCAATTGTTCTACATTCAACGCTGATTTCGATGGCGATGAAATTAACTTGCATTTTCCACAAGACCATCAAGCGCGAGCGGAAGCATACGAAATCGTAAAAGCCGAGGAGCAATTCTACGCACCGACGGACGGGAAACCACTGAGAGGTTTGATTCAAGATCACATCTGCTCTGCTGTGTTGTTGACGTGTAAAGATCGCTTTTATAATAAGGAAGGATTCACGCAAATTGTGTATGCTGCTCTCGTGGATTTATGCGATCGTGAAAATTTGATACTTAAGTTACCGCCACCAACAATTGTTAAGCCGAGGCGGTTATGGACCGGTAAAGATGTCATGCGCACGATTTTAGACCACGTCGCATATCAACGTCCTGGGGTAACACTGAAGCACTCGTGTAAAACTCCGCACACGTTTTGGGGAAGTAAAGAGGAAGGTGAATTAATTGTTCGTCAAAATTACATCTGTACTGGCGTTGTCGACAAGAACGCGTTTGGTAAGTTTGGTTTAATCCACGCCGTCGCTGAATTACACGGGAAGCAAATTGCTGGAAAGTTGCTGTCGGTTTTGTCTCGATTATTAACATTGTTTCTTCAACAGCACGGATTTACGTGCGGGATGGACGATTTAGTTTTAGTTGCAGAATCTGAGGAATTGCGCGTGAAGCAGCTGGCGAAAGCCGGCGCAGCTTCAAAATCGGCCGCGGAAGCGTTTGTTCAAGTGAAAGACGTTCCCGAGGTGGCGTTGCGTTCGGCGGTTTCCGCGAGAATCACCGAACGTCCAGATTCCGAAGCCGCGCTCGATGCTCGCTCTTCGGGAGCTCTCAATCAAGTCACTTCGTCTACCGTCAAGGTCTGCCTTCCAAGTGGCACGAAGAAACCTTTTCACAGAAATTGCTTGTCTCTGATGACTATGTCTGGAGCTAAAGGTTCTATGGTAAACTTTTCTCAAATCGCCGCCGCGCTTGGTCAGCAAGAATTAGAAGGTCGTCGCGTCCCAAGAATGGCAAGTGGGAAAACTTTACCGTGTTTTGAACCGTTTGATTGTGATCCGCGAGCAGGTGGGTACATCAGCGACCGATTTTATTCCGGTTTACGACCACAGGAATACTATTTCCATTGCATGGCTGGAAGAGAAGGATTAGTCGATACGGCGGTGAAAACTTCGCGTTCGGGGTATTTACAAAGATGTTTGGTAAAAAATTTGGAAGGTTTGAAAGTTCACTACGATCACACCGTCCGGGACGTTGACGGTACGATTGTTCAATTCTTATACGGAGACGACGGTATCGAAGTTTCTAAAGGCGTCTACGCGAAGGAGTTTGAATTCGCGCTGGAAAACGTCGAATCATTGAAACTACAAAACGAATCCGCATTGAATGAATTTGAAGAAGTTTTTTCAAAGAAAGAGAATTCCAGTCCTGAAGATGCATTCATGGATAAGAAGACAAAAACATTCCCAGAGGTGCCTCGAAACGCAACCTCAGTCGTAGAACACGAGAAACGGTATTCCCAGTTTACAAGTTTAGGTATCTTACCGGAAAAATTTGCAAATGATTTGGACGAGTTCTTGAACGTGAAGCATGGAAATCTCTCCGACAAGGAGTTTGAAGAAACACACAAAATATCTCGTAAAGAGTTTGCAAAGATCATGAACTTGAAGTTTATTGCCTCCATGGCTAGCCCGGGTGAAGCTGTCGGCGTCGTCGCTGCACAATCTGTAGGTGAACCGTCCACGCAGATGACTTTGAACACGTTTCATTTTGCCGGTCGTGGTGAGGCAAACGTGACTATGGGTATTCCTCGGCTGCGCGAGTTACTCATGGCGGCGAGCAGAAAACCGACATTACCGGTGATGACCATGCCTTTGCGCAAGGATAAAATGGCTAAAAAGTACGCGGAAAGACTCGCGAATCGGTTGCGCAAAGTGACTTTTGCAGAATTGGTGCAAGATCTCTCGTGCGAGACGCGCTTGTACGCCGACGCGCCGTCTGACGGCTGCAAGGCGCGCGTGTGCGAAGTGAAAGTGACCATGAGATGCCCGGATGAGTTTTCAAAAGCAAAAGGAAGTGTGACATTTGAGGAGATGGAAGCGTGCTTCAAAGAAACCTACTTGGCGGAACTCTATGCACTCATCAAGAAAGATTGCAAGAAACGCGCGGAACAAAGCGCCGGCGTAGAGATCGTGAAACTGAGGCAACAAGCTGCTACAGGTTCCGCGAGAAAAGCGAGTGATATGGATGATGATGACAATGACGGTGGTAAGAATGCTTCGGACGAAGACGAGGACGGCCAACCGAAGAAGAAAGTCACTAAAAAGAATGCAGAAGAACGGATCGGGAACGAGAACGATGCATCCGACGATGACAACTCGGACGATGAAGAAGGCGCGAAAGCAGATGCTAGAAAAGCCGATCGTGACGAGGAAGCATATGGCGATGACGACAAAGTCAATGCGGGTGAATTTTCCGATGACGAGGAAGCACAGGTTGCAACGAAGACTAAAAAGAAGTCCTCCTCGGCAAAAAAGAAAAAGAAAGGATCCGCGAAGTCTTCAGTCGATGACGATGACGGAAGTTCTTCAGATTCATCTTCGTCTTCATCGTCGGATTCAGACGATTCCGATCAAACGGAGGTCACGGAGGCAGCTACTGCTGCTTCAAAAAAGAGGAAAGCTCCGAAAAATGAAACTGCATCTTCACGAGAAAACGGTGGTTTACGCCAGGACTTATCCGATATTCAAGACGCCGTGATCGTCGACGCGAACGCGAAAACCTTTAAAGTTATCCTCGAATTCGATTTAGCTACGCCATTACTTCTCTTGCAAAATTTGCTCGATAATGCCGCAGCAAAGTCTAACATTCGATACACAAAAGGTATTGGTGGCGTCTTTGTTGTTGGAGACGAGCTGGATGGTTCCTTAGCAGTCCAGTGCGACGGTGTTTCGTTTGACGCCGCGTTTGCAAACGAAGATTTAGTCGACGTCAACCGCATCAAAGCGAACGACGTATGGCAAGTTCGGTTAACGCTCGGAGTCGAAGCTTCGAGACGCACGCTTGTAGATGAAATTTCAGGAGTGTTTGGTGCCTACGGCATTGGCGTCGACGCCAGACACTTGTCATTGATTTCAGACTTCATGTGTCAACAAGGCGGGTATAGACCTTTTTCACGCCTTGGTATTAACGATTCCACATCTCCCTTTTTGAAAATGACTTACGAGACTGCGACGGCGTTCTTAACGGAAGCGGCTGTTCGCGGTGACGTGGATAAGTTGACGAATCCTTCTGCAGCTATCGTTTTAGGTAAAATGGTCAACGTAGGGACGGGTAGTATCGGCTTACAATACGACGCGAAACGAGCAACAAAGATGGAAGAAGAGATGCGTTCGATGGGCATAGAGCCAGCGAAGAAGTTTGAACGAACGCCTCGAACAGCTTCGGTAAAAAAAGAGAGAAATACGACGACGTCGTCCGAAAAGCTGACGTTCAGCGCACTTAAAGCGACACCAATAAGCAACGCCGGGAAGCACGTCACGTTTGAAGATTAGTTTTAGAGCGAGAATATGCAAATTGTTATCAGATATCAATCAATTGGTTCTTTTTAATATATAAATAACTCGAAGAAATGAAAACATTATCGCAAATTTCTCTTTTATTCGATCTTCTTGATCATCTCCACAATTCTCTTTGCCTGAGCAGAAGCGTTACCGATATATGTCGCCGGCGTCATTGCCGCCAAACTATCAATCGCATCTTGCGGAATATCCAACGACTTTACGAATTCTCTCATGCCTTCTTGGTCCACTCTTTTTCCTCTCGTCAACTCTTTCAGCTTTTCGTACGGTTTCTCCACGTCGTGTCTTCGCATAACCGTTTGGATAGGTTCCGCAAGAACTTCCCAGTTGCTGTCCAAATCCGCCGCCATCGCTGCCGCGTTGACATCCAACTTCCCCAAACCTCGCGACGTGCTTTGGTATGCCAACAAAGAGTGACCGAAACCAACGCCCAAGTTACGCAACACGGTAGAATCCGTCAAATCTCTTTGCCACCTGGAAACTGGCAATTTCGCCGATAAGTGTCCAAACAACGCATTGGCAATCCCCACATTCCCTTCAGAGTTTTCAAAATCAATTGGGTTCACCTTGTGCGGCATAGTGGACGATCCAACTTCACCAGCAATGGTTCTTTGTTTAAAGTACCCAATGCTGATGTAGCTCCAAATATCTCTGTCCAAATCCAAAATAATCGTGTTGTATCGTTCAATAGACCCGAACAACTCCGCCATGTAATCGTGAGGCTCAATTTGCGTCACGTACGGGTTAAACGTTAAACCTAAGCCTGTGACAAACTTCTCTGCAACGGCTTGCCAATCCACGTTTGGATATGCGGACATGTGCGCGTTGTAGTTCCCGACTGCACCAGCCATTTTCCCGTACAACGGCACCTTGGGAATCTGAGCACGTTGTCTCGCCAATCTGTATGCCACGTTTGCAAGTTCCTTACCTAAAGTCGTCGGTGAAGCCGGTTGACCGTGCGTTCTAGACATCATCGGTACATCAGCATTCTCAACAGCCATTGTAGACAAAGTGTCTACAATTTTATCCATTTCTGGCAACAAAACTTCCACACCGTCTCTCAACATAATAGCATGCGACAAGTTGTTAATATCCTCAGACGTGCACGCGAAATGAACAAACTCCAATGCCTTCTTCAACTCAGCATTCTCCTTCAACGCGTCTTTGATCACGTACTCGACCGCTTTCACGTCGTGGTTCGTCGTGCGTTCGACTTCTTTCACCTTCATTGCTTCGCTCGGAGAAAAGTTCTTCAAATAGTTTTCTAAAAACTGATTGGCTTCGTTGGAAAACTTTTCCACCTCAAACACCTCGGGGATTTCCGAAAGGGTTTGCAACCATCGGATTTCTACGGTCACGCGCGCTTTAATCAGCGCGTACTCGGAAAAGGCCGAGCGCAAAGATTTCGTTTTGGATCCGTATCGACCGTCGATCGGGGAAATAGCGACGAGTTCGGAAAGCTCATCCAAATTTTCCGCCGCAGCCACCCTGACGACGCGATGTTGAGGTTTCTGCTGCTGCTTGTGCGAAACCGCTTTGCGACCGGAAGCGGGGACAGCAGCGCTATGTAAAAGAGCGCACGATGAAGAACCGACGGATGCTGCAAACATTTTATGCGTGTGCTTTACTGCGAGTATCAATAGCGATGGAAAAGCGCTGCTTTGCCTCAAATTTAATGTGGTCTTGAGAGCATCATCAGCTGTCACTCAGGGCGAAAATTTTTGAATTCCAAGAAAGTCGCAAGGCAAAAGAGTTTCCTTTTCTTTGAAGCGCCAAAATAAAATACAATGAACATACAACAATTTCTTCTATCTTTACACCGAGACAACCTCATCGTCTTCTTCTATTTCCTCTTCCGCGACGACGAACTCTTTCAACCTAGACTCACGTCTGCGTCTTCGTTGACTACCTATTGCGACACTGTGGGACGCGTCGCGAACTTTACGTAACAAGTGCATCGCTGGCCCATCGACGACGGTCTCTACACCTATGCCGAGGGTGAAGGCGGTGTCCGTATTCGATACTTGATCGATTTCTTCTCCTTCTAATTGTTCGTCAGCTTCTTCAGCGACTAGAAAGACACGTTCGGTGCCAGAGCTTCTTCCTTTAGCGAGCGACGCAAGGGCGACGCGGCGAGAGAAAACCAGCTTTTCCAGCGCTTTGCCGGTTTCACATAGGGACGAGTCTTCGAGGTCCGATCGACATACCACATTGGTGATAGCGACACCTTCAGCTTCGAGCGCGTCCTTCGCAGCTCGTAACTGGCCAGCTCCACCATCGACTAAGATAACATCTGGTAGGGGTGTGCGCGATTGACATCGTTTTGAAATCGCTACGCGAATGCCTTCATAATCATCCGAAGGGTTTACCAAATTTGCCGGTAGAGTGTATACTTTGTGCTTTCCAGAGGCCTCGTTGGAACCGTCAAAACGCGCGAAAGCGGCTACGGCATATTCGCCAGCAAAATGTGAACAATCTAAACCTTCGATCGAGATCTCCGAGTGGTTCAAACGAGTATCTTTGCCTGAAGGTGAATCCATGTTTAACGCATACGAGAGTGTCGTCAAAACGTCATTTTCAGATTTAATCGACTCCACTTCTTCCCGGGCATTTTCGAGAGCTAAGCTCGATAAAGCGTTCAAATAGGTTTCATTCTTCTTCGTTTTAACCATGCGCTTGCCGATACCAAGTGACTTGAACGCTACGCCAGCTTCTTTGGCGTCTTGAAACTTATGCGGGATGTATACTGATTCGGGTAATGCTACCATTCTTGCCGATACGTCCGCATACGTGGACTCTATGGCGCGCTGACAAGCTTCGGCCAAATCTAATGACATTGCTTCATCCACGTCGTTGTCATCGTAAGTTTCGACGGTCGTCGCCAAAACATCCAAAACATTTCCGTCTCTCACGCGCACAATTTTCACAGAAATGAATTTTCCAGATTTGACTGCTGCGCATACGTCCACGTTCCAATTCTTCCTCTCCTCTTCGCTGAGTGATAAGAAGGCAGCTAATGAACCGTTGTTTCTGGAATTCTCGAGGTTTTGAATCCAGGTGTTGGTTAGAGTTTTCAGTCTATCAACAATTCTAGGATCGTTTGTGCACGTATTTTCCACGTGTTCAATTGCCTCTTGAATCTTGTTCTCGAAAATCAAGCAAGCCGCAGCGACGCGATTGTTCAGCGTTTCCACTGCATCTTGGTCACCGTATCTGACACGAAAACGCGCACCGCGAAGATCAAGCGCAGCATCGACGCTGCGCGATAAATTGCGCGCCTCTCTGTAGGTTGTCTGGGTAAATATCCACTTGTTATCGAAAGTTCTCGGGTCGGCTGTCTCTTTCGATGAGCTGTTGACGACAAACATTTTACCATCTGGGGAGAGAACTATGTAGGCGGCTTCCGATCTCGGTACGTCTTTGAGCAAGATGTTCATGCGAGGTCTTTCACGTTGAATAATTCTAGCCTCTAAGGCAAGTGCATCAGCTTCGCCTCCCGGTGTCAAAACGCAATCTATTGATTCAGCCTTGTATAACAGCGCCCGGTGACGAGCGGAGTTTTCAAGTACGCCTGGAGTTAAGTATGATGAAGTTCTGGAGCGCAAAGATTTCGCTTTACCGACGTATAAAGCTTTACCGTTCTTATCCAGAAAACGGTACACGCCACATTTTGCTGGAAGTGTTTTCTGCATCTCGCGAATCCTTTTTACCCTTGCAATCGTAGCTTCATCGAAACCATAGTGTTTCGTGAGAATCGCTTCCGCGTTGCTGGGAGAGGAAGCAGAAGATTTTCCAGAAGCATCCATCAAATCCCCAAGTGTAGTTCCATCGTTCTCCATGTACGCTTGATTCTCTCGCTTTTGTTTCTCAGCCAGTGCATCTTCTTTTAATTTCCGTTCCAACGCTTTCGACTTGGTCGTTGCTCTTATAAAAGCTTCTGAGTTTGGTTCTCGACGCTGTCGCCATCTCTCCAGGGCGCGTTCCACTTCTTCGTCGTTCACAGTTCCACCGCGACTGTTGGTATCGCCACTACCAGAACTACTTTTAGACAGCATAGTTCCTATCGACATTTTTTCGGCATCGATTTCTTCCGACATTATATCAAATAAGGAACGTTCCGAGGATTCGCTCCCTTGCGTGGCCGATTTCGGGGTAACGTTGTACTCTTCGTTGTGTAACGCTTGTTTTCGACGTCGCCGCTCGACTTCTTTTAAAGCGCTCTTCATTGCATCTGTTTCCTTATCTGCGAACAAAACAGCTTCTCCACTTTTATTTCTCGCCGCTCTGCCCATCATTTGCATCAAACTTCGCGATGATCTCGCAAATCCAGAAACGTCTGCGTCTAATATAGCCACTAAGGATACGCGAGGCAAGTCCAAGCCTTCGCGAAGTAATTGAGCTCCAACAACCACATCTAGTTCACCGAGTTGGAGTTTCGCGAGTCGTTTCGCTCTCTCGGGAGCTGCAAGTTCAGAATGCATCCAATCGGCTCTTAAACCTTTTCCTGTTAAGTACGCCGCTAAATCCTCGCAATCCGCTTTTGTCAACGCACAAACGAGCGAGGCTTCACCCTTCCGAGCGCGTTTCTCAATCATGGAAGCGAGTTTAGGAAGTTGATTCTTTTTTGGCAAAACCTCCGTTGGTGGATCCAAAATCCCGGAGGGCCTGACAACCATATCTACACTCCCTTCTTCTCCACCACACCACTCGTGTTCGTCGTCACCCGGCGTAGCAGAGACGAGTAGGCATTTCGGGACGCGTTGCCAGAACTCATCTCCAGTCAACGGTCTGTTGTCCAAAGCGGAAGGTAAACGGTACCCATATTTCACTAATGCCTCTTTTCGACTTTTATCTCCGCCAGACATGGCGCGTAATTGAGGTAGCATCACATGCGACTCGTCGGCAACTAATAACCAGTCTTGATTATTCTCGTGCGAGAAATAATCCAACAGCGTCACCGGTGGCTCACCAGGTTTTGCTCCGCGGAGGTGTCTGGAGTAATGCTCCGCTCCTGGACACCATCCGATATCTCTCAACATTTCTAAATCTGCAGAAACTCTCTGACGTAACCTATCCGCCTCTAACACGGCGTCTTCTTCGCGTAACTCGTGCTCTCTGCAGACTAGTTCCTCGTTAATTGATTTGATAGCCATCGTAACGCGCTCTTTTGGCGTCACGTAGTGCACTCTCGGCCAAATTGTCATTGCGTTGAAATACTCAGTCTCGTGTTGTTGTTCTTTTTCGTTAAATATGATGCGTTTGCCTTCTAAGAATTCTCCACTGTCTTTGTCTAACGTAATATCCACGTGCTCGTTTGTATACGGCGGCCACACTCGAATTTCTACTTGGTCAGTTCCTTTATTTCTAGTTCTAAATTGCCCACGTTCAACCATTCCAAATGCTGGCGCGCGCTCATACAGACACTCTGTTTCGAGCTTATCGATGATATTTTCAGCATTACCGTATTGTCCTACTTCACCGTCTTTGCCTAAAAATAAGGCGGCGTCGACAAAATCTGAGGGCAAACCCAAACCATACAAGCACGACACCGATGCTACAATTACTGGCGTTCGGTTCGTCGACTTCGCTTCGACCAGGGCTCTCGTCGCGCGATGTCTGAGTGCATCTAGATCGGGATCTACCGCGGATCTCTTCTCAACATATCGACCTCCCGAACAACTCTCCGGTATGTAGACGGAAAAATGACTCACGAAAAGCTCCACCAAATGCGACGTTCGTAAATACCCTCTGAGCTCTCTCGCAACCTGCGCAGCCAAAGTTTTATTCGGCACGACAACCAGGACCGGTTTGTTGTGCTCCGCAATAACGTTCGCGACCACGAACGTTTTCCCCGTTCCTGTGGCGCCTCTCAAGGAAACAAATTTTCTGTCTCGCTCTTTTAATAATCTTAAAGTTTTTGCAATCGCAGTCGGTTGGTCGCCCGAGGGATGGAACGGTGCCGTCACATCCTTGTGATTCTTCGAAAAGGAAGTAGAAGCGCTCTCGTTCGATAATTCTCTGTTCGTCGTCGTCGACGATGATGATGTTAAGGATGTGCCCGCTCGCTGGGCGCTTCTCCTGTCGACGACGACGGTTCGAATGAAACGTCGACGAAATGCAAACATCTTCGTCTCACCACTACCACCACCTCCCACGAAAGAGTCAACCGTTCCGCGAGCCTCGAACCTTCTTCTTCTTAAACCAGATTCTGTGAAGAGGTGGGTTCTGTTTCTTTTACTGACGGTTTGCTGATTAGTAGTACTCGTTGCGGTGGTGGTGGTGTGTGCGTAAAGAACACGACACGATTGCTCATGCATCTCAGAGAGTGCAGAGTGCAGCGTTTTGAAGTGAGACGTCCAATTTTTTTCCCTAAAAAAAAAACTAAAAAAAGCGTGTGCAGCAAGCAGCACATAATATGAAATAATATGAACTCGTCCAACATCCCAGCCGCGGAAAACGCGGCAGGATTGATCCGAATAACCGGAACGGAGGAACTCTTGCGCGATGCGAAATACATCTCCCGAGCTGACGCGGCAGACGTCGTGGACTTTGCCATTCAACGATCGATTGCGAATACGAGCAAATGGGGGATTCCTACGCTCCATTGTTTCAGTTGCTCGGCGACCAACGCGAGGAGTTTAGGGAGGCGAGGGGAGATGTACGCGGAGAGATTGCGCGATGAGGATGCGTGTGAGTATAACGACGATGTTATAGATAAAACTCAGCTGAACGTTTGGGTGGTACCATTGAGCGCGTTGCAGAACGTTTTGGTTTTGGATACCACTACTCCAGCGACGATAACAGAAACAGATAACGGTAAAAGTACGGGTGGTAGCGATAGCAGTGGCGGGAAAAAATTCAAACTCAAACCGTCTGTGGTCATACACGCGAGGAATTTCGAGAAGAAAACGTGGATAAAGTGTAAAGTTGTGGACGTGATAACATCGAAGCGCGCCATCGATGACATCGTCAACGCGATTGCGGGACAGAATATTGTGGACGTGTCGTTTGAAGGTGTCGTGCCGTTGAGACTGAGCGAGGTGAAAGGGTTCTTGAAACAGAGAGAGGTAAGGAGGGTCGTGGAAAAAGCGGCGAGTTTTGTGGTGTTGAAAGAAGTGATTGAAAACATGGATAGCGGCGTGTACGACGCGGACACGCACGAACAGAAGAAGATTTTAGATGGCAATGGCAACAGTAGAAGAAGTAATTATGGCAGAACGAAAGGTAATGGTAGTCACACCGCCCGTAGGAACTTCGAGGGTGGGAAAAATGATAAGGTTTCCGTTCACGCGGGGATGAAAATTGCCACACTAGGAAGTCCATTCGGCGTTCTTAGTCCGAATATATTCTCGCGCTTGCTCAACCGAGGTTGCGTATCCAGCGCGTTAGTGGCGATAGCGAATCAAGATACGAGTAGCAACGTTGACCGTGTGATACCACCAGCGGTTTCCGTTGTCGACTTGTCAATCGCTTTGAAACCTGGAGCAGAGGGATCACCTGTTTTCCTCGACGAAAGTACCGGTAGAGCAAAAGGTCAACCAATAGTTGTAGGTGTACTTATACCGCCTCTATCTTTTGCAAAAGAGCGAGATGGAGGTTCGAGCCGTGGTGCGTTTCCACTTATGGTACACGCTCCATGGATACTTGGGGATGACGGTGCTGAAACTGACAATTTGCCAGTACCTACCAACAAAAACGTATCGGCGGCTAGAAATGCGACAGAGTCCGTTTGTCGAGTTGAGATTTTGGACGGTGCACACTTTGGTAGCGGTATACTCATTTCTAAAGCCGGTGATGATGACGACTCTTCCGAAGGTATAGTGCTAACCAATCGGCACGTGGTATTACCGGCGATACAGGAGGCAAATAATAGCAGAAACGCAATTACTTTGCGTTTTTCGAACGGGAGCTGGCGAAGGGGCGTCGTACAAAGAGTAAGTAAGGGTCCTCTGGACTTGGCACTCGTGCATGTGCTCTCTCTGAAAAGTGGAGGGAGCGGAGCGCTTCCGATCGTGTTACCAACAAGGCGACCTTCGCGAAAGCAACGTTCGCCAGCCATCGGTGACGAGGTACTGGTCGTTGCGCACGACGATCGGTTTGGGAACAACGTTAGGAGAAGAAAATTCGACAAAGCGTCACCGGAGGTCAATTTTGGACACGTGTCCAAGATAGCCGGTAAGAAGACGATGCTCGTAACTTCAGCTCCCGTGAGAAGTGGAGCAAGTGGTGGAGCGCTGGTTGACGGGAGAACGGGACATCTCATAGGTGTCGTCACGAGTAACGCTCGGTTGGCGACGAGAGGTGGTGGAGCGAACGTGTATACGGACGTCAACTTTATAGTCAACGTAAGCGAAACGCAAGGCGGAATAGGGGAGATAATGGACTCTTACGAGCACGACCAAGAAGTTATAGATGCGTGGGATTTACGTTCTGATGATATGCCCCGAAGTAGGCTGTGATGAAAACACACAAAAAATATTGTATTGGCTATTACAAATCCTTAGACTAGACTATCTATATCACTCAAATCATGGAAGCTTCCTTTCCTGTGTTGCATGGATGTTAGAAGTCCACTTTGCGACCTGCTAAATGAACCCCGCAAGTTTGAAGCCGAACCAACCAGCAACCGGCTTCCGTTTCGGCGCAAACGACCTCCACCACCACTCAGAGAACTACCATCACTTCCACTTCTACTTCCATTTCTACCCCAACCACGACTAGTACTGCTATCACCATTTCTCCTCGTATTTCTCGCCCTCCGCCTATTCTCCCTCATACGTCGCATAATCGATACAAACTTGAAGTAAAGCATCTCCCACACGCCTGAGAATACGAACTTTGAGCACCCGAAGAAACCGGCAAGTATGTATACGCACCACCAGAACGTTTCGTTCGCCTCGTGCGTATGTGAGGAAGCAGACGAAGGGGCAAGACCCGCGGCAGCAGCTATATCACTCACAGAAGCACTCCCACTCCCACTCCTACTATCGCCCGGGGCCAAAATACTCGCCGTGGCAATCTTAGATGAGATGATGTTAATGGCTGCCCCCATCGCCCAGTCCACGTTGTATCGTCCTACGTTGTTGCCCACGGTAAACTTCAAATCCTCAGGCAAAAGCATACCATCTTTCAACATGGCTACGATAAACGCGGCACTGAAGCAATATTTCGACAAATCAATCTCTTGCCATTTCTTTTGGTCCTTCTTGAACCGCTTTTTCACTACATCTTCCCACGGCTCTGCGCATAACTTCTCCCCGGCGCGTTGGAAATCCCTAATTGTCGTCGATTTACCTAATTTGAAAAACTCCGCGGTGTAATGGAAATTTTCAGTAGCTAAAAACTTACCATCGAACGGTGGTAAGTGTTCTTTGCGCATCCCACACGGAGTTCTAGGGCAATCTTTGGCGTTCTCAGCTAAACCTAGCAATTTTTTCGTTAGTGCGTAACACGCGGTAAAATTCCCGGTTGGTTTAGACGGCCCAGCCCCTACTGCTAACGCTTCACCATGTTGCACGGTGGTTTGCGGTGTCCATCCCCTATTCGTGCATGGATTATTCGGCTTTTCCCCAGTTGTCTCGTACTCTCTTCTCAACATTGCATGATACTCTGCTCGTGCCGCCTCGTGTCCTAAACCGAGTAAACTCGACGCGTATAAATGTTTGACCGAATCACCTACTCTAACCGTTTCCTTGTGTTTCTTCTGCACCAAGTTCTTGGCTGACGCCTGCGGAACCGCATACGTGACTTGCATACTGGCCCCTCCAAGCTCTAAAACTCCGTACGTCTCCTTTGGTGTTTTTTCTGGCGCCAATGCGTTAAACGCGTAATTCACTGCCGTCCACCCGTACGACGCTTCCTTTGTCCCCGGTAACACACTCGCCCATTCATCTTTTTCAAACAAGAACGGTGATTCTCTCAAGGTTTCTCTGCACGCATCGATGATCGATTCCGACAAATGCTGCTCAATATGCCTCAAACCCGCAGTTGCCATCAAGTGTATCTGGGTCTCTTTCCAATTCTCCATCGGGACTGACTCTCTAGCAAAGTTCAATAAAGGCCGCAACGCGGCGTCGACGCCGCTCGGATCCAAAGCTCTCGCCGAGAGGCCAGGCGTCGTTTTAAACGTTTTCGTCGGTAAAATCAACTTTGGCATCACGCTGCTTGCATCTTTCGAAGTCGCGCTCGTACTGCTACTCGTCGCTGCCACTCGAAACACATGACATCTCGTACCCGTACTCCCGGCGTCGATAATAATCACGTGCTTAAAGTGTGGGTGTCTGAACCACTTCGGCAACGCTTTCCCGTAGTGTAAAGTAAACAAACAAAGCACGAGCACGAGCGCGAGCATTTGTAAACTCTCCAAAAAACGCTTCATCTGTCCCCTCTTGGTGGTGCTACCGTTCCGTCGCTTCTGTAACTGAGGACTCGTAGTCGAAGCTGCCGCGTGACCGTAGTGGTGATTAGTACTCGCGCTGTAATACCCATTTGTATTATTGGTAAAACTCACGCTCGCGCTCCGCCGGTGACGCCCGGAAGACGACGACGACGACGGCGACGGATACGCACCATTACTGATGGTATTGTTTCTATTCATCATCATCATCGCATAATCGTTCTCTCCGAGGTGCTTTTATCTTTATAACACGCACTCACTCACTCTTCATTTTTACACCACCACCACTGATATGTTTTGTGAGGGGACGATAAAATGCAAAAAAAACTACAACAAAGTTACTCCCACAAACAAATTCTTCCTCTCTACTTTTTTGCGGCTTTTTAGTTCAGAGAAGAACAAAAGACGAGCGCGAGTGCGGTGCGCGCGAGAGAGCAAAGTAAACTCAGAGAGAGAACAGAAAGAGAGGACACATCCGCAATCCACACCGCGCGCGAGAAACTGCGCGCGACCTCTTCTTTTTCCTTTTCTTTTATCAAAACACAGAAAAGATGTCGGGAAACCAAGGAAGAAAAACGAGAGAAGAACGCAAACGCGAATTCGAGTTGGAAGAAGCGCGTAAGAAAGGTTTAGTCGCCCCAGAGTTGGACGAAGATGGCAAAGCGATTAACCCGCACATTCCTCAGTACATGGCGAATGCTCCCTGGTACGCCACGGATAACGGAGACGGGAAGAAAGGTTTAAAGCACCAGAAGGATTTCAGAAAGAAGGATGACCCGAGCACTTCGATTCGAGAGGAAGAGAGACGAGTGCGAGAACGCGCCGAAGAAAGAAAAAAGATTTTGAATAACAACGCATTTGGAGGAGGATTTGGCAGCGGCTATGGCGGCGCTACGATAACAAAGTTCCGCAAAGGCGCCTGCGAAAACTGCGGGAGCATGACGCACAAGAAGAAGGACTGCTTAGAAAGACCGAGAAAACGCGACGCGAAGAAAACCGGGAAGGATCTGAAACTCGACGAAGTCGTCAAAGATGAAGACTTCAACACGAATAGAACGTACGAGCAAAAACGAGACAGATACAAAGGATTTCTGGCAGAAGATTACGAGAAAGTCGTGGAGAGATACGAGGAAGTGGAGGAGATGAAAGCCGAAGCGGCGAAGAAGAGAGAGTTGGAGAGGGCGTTCAAGAAGGAGAACAAAGAAAAGAACGGAGACGATGGTGTCGAAGAAAGCGACGACGATTCAGACGATGGCCAAGGAAATAAAGCGAGAGACAAGAAGATAAACGACATATACGCGTCAGATACGGACTCAGACGAGGACGAAGAGAAGCTCAAAGCGAACGAGGATGCCGGATTTGGGAAGATTGAAAAGCGGATTCGAGCTCCCGGCGGAGGCGCTTCCGGAACGGTGAGAAATTTGCGCCTGAGAGAAGATACGGCAAAATATTTGAGAAATTTGGACCCACAATCGGCATTTTACGATCCGAAAACGAGGTCTATGCGAGAAAACCCAACCCCGAACGCTGACCCGAACGATAACTTCTTCCGAGGCGATAACGCGGCGAGAAACACAGGCGAGACGACGAATTTCGCTTTGATGAATGTGCACGCCTGGGAAGCGACGACGAAGCACGGGCAGGAAATGCACGTACAAGCTGCGCCGTCGCAAGCGGAATTGATGTACAAGAAATTCAAAGAAAAGAAATCAAAATTAGACGAGACGCAAAAGACCTCGGTGTTGTCGAAATACGGCGACGCGTCGGCGGGAAAGTTAGAAGATGCACCGGAAGGTTTAGTTTTAGGGCAGACGGAAAGGTTCGTTGAGTACGATCGTTTCGGTAGAATCATTTCTGGTAGCGGTGGCGTCGGCGAAGTGAAAGCAATAGCGACATCGCGGTACGAAGAAGACGTTTTGGTGAATAACCACACGAAAATATGGGGATCCTATTGGAACCAAGGAAAATGGGGCTACGCCTGTTGCCATTCGTGCGTGAAATCTTCATATTGCGTCGGGATTAAAGGTATCGAAGATGGAAAAGCAGCAGAAGAGTTGATGATAGCAAACATGGAACGCGCGAAAGAACGCGCCCAGGAAAAGAGAGAAGATAACAGCAAGAAGTTCGCAGAAAAGGCAAAAGATATTTGGGGAGCCGATGCTAAGGACGTTCAACTCGACCCGACAAAACTTGGCGAAGCGTTGAAAAGAGAAGACGAGCGTTTGCGAAAAGAGAAACAACGTCGAGAGAAGGGCGGAACGGAGGATGAGAGCGATGACGAAGAAGACGAAGGTGATGCCGGAAAGAAGAAGAAGAAAAAACGAGTCAAATACAACGATTCGCACGAAGTTCAAGTCACCGAAGAAGACATGGAAGCGTACAGAATGATGCGTGACAGAGGAGAAGATCCTATGAAAGGAACAAATGGTTACGATTTAGTTTAGAAAAATATTATTCGTGTGTGTGTTAATGTTATTGAATCTAGATGCTATTGGTAGGTTACATCGCGTGCAGTGTAAATCAGTTGGCCGTAATCATCAACTCGCTTTGCAAGCTTGCCGACGTCGACGAAACTTTCGCGATCCATTGGTCTAATCTATCCGCCAACTCTCGAATCTGTGGCTTCAACAAAATTCTAGGCATTGCCCACGTGACGACGACTTTTGAACTAACTTCATCGATTTCTCCTCTAATTAACCCGGCCGATAACGTCTTCATTAACAAATACTCCACCCCATCAACGGTGAGCTTTGTTCTCACCGCGATATCTGCCAACTCAATCTCTCTCTTCTCCGCCGGCAACTCAAAAACAATTCTCAAAAATGCCAAAATCGTAACCTTCTCTCTCAACTTTCTCTCGTGCGCCACCAACGCCGGCTGCGCGTTTAACTGCTCCGCATATCGCTCGCATAACAAATCGTACGCGTTCAAATCACCATCGTTAAACACTTGCACCATTTCTAGTAACCACCCGAACTCACTCCCGTTTTCTGTAGAGATGTACTTTGAGATAGGATGCGCCAAAAACTCCGCAAAGTTATACACGCCTTCGCCTAAAAGTGCCGCTAACGCTAAATCCACTGCCAATTCCGTCGCCACTTCATCTCCTAAAACCGTTGCATCTACATACGCAAGATATAAAATCCCTGACCCATAAAAGTTCGCAAAGTCTCTATTGTGTTTATGCAACTGTGCGGCTAAGTAATGATACGCCGCCGAGACGCTTGGATCCGGTGCCTTCCATTGCGCCAGATCTAGCTTCGCGTCCTTCGCCACTTCCGTCTTCGCTTTCGATTCGTCCCCACCGTGTAAGTACAACAACGCGATGTGCAATCTCACGTACAGCACCGCCTCTTCAAAACTGGTTTGCCTGGTTGTTTTAATCTTCTCCATCGCCTGCGATAAAAACTCAATCGCTTCTTCTCTGTTTTTACACCTTGAAGAGACGTGCACGGCCACTCTAGCTAAACGCAACGCGTTTAAGCGTTCCTCGAAATCGCTCACGAATACTTCATACAAGTTGACCAATAACTCTCCGTCTTGCGGAGAAGAAAACAACGTCGAATTCGCGACGGTCAGCTCTAAACTTTCCGTCAATTGGTGCCATAACTTTTGAGAGTATAACTCTTTCAACTCTTTGAGAACTGCGAGTTTGTTTGTCGTCAGATCGCCTCCACCGGAAGATTGAACGGAAGAGATCGCGTCGTCGATGAACTGCTCCGCGGGAGAAGAAGAAGACATGCTTTTACCTCCAAGACTTTTTGCGTGTGAATAGCGATGCGCGAAGAACAAGAAGACGATGAAGAGACTTGCGATTCAAACAAACTCTTGTGTGTTAGTGTGTAAGTGTTCTTGTTGTGTGTTCGCGTGGAAAGTTGAAAAATGAAGAGTTTTGAAAAGACTCAAATCACTCGGTCGGTGTCGGTCAAAAAACGTCATAAGAAGTTGTTCACGAACCAACGAACGAGCGCGCGAGCGGAACAACGCTCTTACTGTATTACTATTTTACTATTATTAAAACAACACTTACAAAACTAAAACTCGATGCTAAAACTATCTCCGCTCACATCAACGATTTTATACCGTTCGCGACGATTTCCACGTGCTCTACTATCTTCTCCTCTTTCTCTCTCTTCAGAGGTAGTTCGTTTTCCGTCAGCGCTTCTATTCGCTTCTTTGCGAGTTTTTTGGCTTCCGAAAAGGACAGTTGACAGAAGAAACCCAAACCGATATCGACGAAAAGTTTTTCACCACCACCACCACCACTTTCTACGGCGAGGTCGCAGAGAATTTCCGAGCCTAAATCTATTCGAACCGTGGCAGTCGATGACGACGTCTGCGGTGGTTCTTCTTCTTCACAAGTATTCGTCGTCGTCGTCGCTGTGGTTGTTTTTTCTATGCTCTCGATTTGCGTCAATAACGAGCGAAAGTCGGCGATTTTTTCTTCGACTTTAACTCTCTCTTCATGCGCTTTCCGCAACTCAGGTTCGAGCTTTTGAGAGAGAAATGCGCGGTAGGAATTTAGCACTTGTTGACGTTGTATGTATTCCTGCTGAGGGTCCATTATTATTATTATTGCATGTCGTACGAAGAGAGCGAAGGTTGCGTCGGGGGAGTTTTTTTTATGAGGAGCATCAAAACATATCAGTGCTCTTCTAAAACAATACGACGTATACAAAGAGAAGAAAGAGTCTGTATGCGAGAGAGAGATGTGCAATGAAAGTTTTGTTATATTTGTTAGAAGTACAAGATTTTTATATTAGAAATATAATACTGTGTTGTTGTAGTTGTAGTTGTTTTGCTAAATCCAGTCGTCGTTTGCTGTTGCCTGGGACGTTTGTCGCGTCTCCTTCTCTCTCTACTAAATAAATGCTCGAAGACGCGCACGCTGCAACTTTTTGTTCTCTAAAAACGCTGGTCATCTCTCTCTCTCTCTCTCTCTCTCTCTTTCTCCCCGCTCTCCCCACAATACTCGCAAGTCGTCTATATCTTTTTAGGTTCTTTTATTTATTATCGAATCGGTTTACATCTTCTTTCTTCGTTTTTCTTTCTGTGTTTAGTTGGACTCAAATCTTTCCTCGAGGCGGCGTTGAAGGCCTTCCCCCCATCATCGAAGTAAAACCACCCATAAGTTTCCGCTCCGCAGGTTTCAGAATCTGGAAAGAACACATCAAGTTCTCATCGACAGTCATCATCGCTCCCGCGTTATCAAACTCCCCGCAATAGTTAGGCGCTGAAAAGACCGTCACGAGCTGCCGTTTCCCAAAAAACTCGTACCCGTTTTCGACAACCTGGTGCGCGCGCACGACTAAATCAAAGTCAAACTTCTCCAAAAACTCCGCGACAACGTCCGTACCGTACGTGTAACTAACGCCTCTATCATTTTCACCCCAGCCAGTGATATCAGCTTCTGGATCTGACCACAAAAAGTCGCAGAGCATGCCCATGTCTGGAATATCAGTCGGTCTTTTGATTTGTACAATTTGCTGCAAGTCCTTCAACTCCGGCGACGGTCCCCCGTGGATGCAGAAAATCTTTTCGTCTACGATCGCCGCAAATGGTAAGCAGTTGAACACGTCGCAAAATACTCTCCAAAGTTTAATGTTATACCGACGCTTACACTCGTCGTAAAAACCGTAGATTCGACTAATCGCGTTACACTCGTGGTTGCCTCTCAAAAGGAAAAAGTTCTCCGGATATTTGACCTTGTACGCTAAGAGCAAACATATAACTTCTAAGCCTTGTTTCCCTCGATCGACGTAGTCTCCTAGGAAGAGGTAGTTTGCTTCTGGAGGGAACCCTCCGTACTCAAAGAGTCGGAGTAAATCTGAATACTGCCCGTGCACGTCGCCGCACACCTTCAGCGGCGCTTCCAACTCCAACAGACACGGTTGCGCGAGGAAAATTTCTGTTGATGATGATGTCGTGAAAAGAGAGAGAGATAACATGATCACGTCAGTATAAAAAGGAGATGATGATGATGAGTATACAGCACGCATTCCAAACAGAGAGGAAAAAAATCTTCCGAAGAAGAAAACGAGAGAGTAAAATAAAACTGTTGTTGTTGTTGTTCTTGGTCGTTTCGGAAGTCCAAGAGCTCCTCCTTTTTTTCGAGAGAGAAAAAAATTTGAACTGCTCCTCGTTTTTTCCAACGACCATCGCGCGCAAACACAACACGATCGATTTGGAAACGAAATTGAGTTTTCGAATTCGTCCGCGTTCGAGTCCATCTGTCTCGAGCACGTCCGTTCGATCGCTCAAAACGCGTTCGCTAGGCTTCCCAACGCTCGATTCGAGCGTCGTCCGAGCTGTTTTCTATTCGCAACTCGTCGTAACGCTTCCTCAATTCACGCGCGCTCTGTCTCGAAATTTCGCCGAAAATGGTGTGTGAGTCGACTTTCGCGCTTTGCCTTTTAAAAGGCGGGCGAAAACAAAAAAAACGAATTCGAATTCGACCGTACCTCTCGCAGACGCGCACAAAGCGCGTATCTCCCCTTCCGCTAATTGCACCGTGCGATTATTCGGTTGTCCTCTCACGCTCAATAATCGCTCGATGATCGAGTCTACGTCGAGCGTATTTGAGTGCGACATTTCTTTCGGCCGTTAAATTTCGGTGCAAAATTTCCTCGCTTTTCACGCGCGTTGTTCAAAAACCTCGGTCTCGCGAAGGACTGGGTCTCGATCCTTACTCTCGCGCGTATTCGTCCGCACTTTATCCGTTCTATTCGGTAAGTGGGAGAACAAACGGGGCGGGGTTGCGTCCCTTTAACTTTGCTGAAACAAAGAAAAACTGTGAGGAAAGAAAAACCGCATTTTACGCTTATTTCATTCGAGGGGGAGCCGGGTGCCGGAGGGAGTGAGAGCTCCAAAAAAAAATCCTCGCTCTTGTCTTGTTCGACCAAACTGCAAACCACCAAAAAGCTGCTGCAAAAAAAAAAGCGCTCCCTACAAAAATTTCAATTGTCGTTACAACAGACTGACAGAGAGATACTATTCTTTCTTTCTTTCTGTCCTTTACTTCTCTCGCGACGCCGCACATGGAATAATTCTAATAATAATAACAGACTACGAACGACGATACCTTTGCGTTTAAGAGAAGAGATGTCGAAAACGCCAGTCTTCTCGTCCCTCTCCCTTTCGTTGCAGAGACTGTTGAGAAAAAAGCTCACTCTTTTGCTTCGCGAAATCGCCCTGGAAGGCAGAGACGGGTGCACTTTACCGAAAGCTTTTGAACTTTTAGAAACGGCTTTGGAGAGGAGAAGGAAGTTACGAGAGGACGGAGAGTTTAACGAACGAGAAGAAGACATCGACTGCGACGACGACGATGACGAAGATGCGTTGGATAATTTAGACGACGACGACGAAGAAGAAGAAGAAGAAGAGAAGAAGAAGAGAAAAATTGAGACACTGAAACGACTGTTGTTCCAACGACTGGTCACGCGCAGTTCGCTCGCCGAGACAAGTGATTTTGACACTTTGGAATCGATGGCATTGAGACCACCGGACGTGAATTTCCTGGTAAAACTTCCAGAGAAATGCAAAGTAAACACGGCAGAGCAAGAAGCGTTGTTGGAAATCGATGCGGCGGAGAAATTTATCACGCGGGAGAGTTTCGAGTTTCGAAAGTCGAGGCTAGACGGCAGCAACGACGACGGTGAAAAGAGGAACAACACGAACAACAAAAACAACAACGTGAGTAGTGGAAGGAGTAAAAAGACGAGTGAGAACCAAAGTCAGCGGCGACAACAAATGCGTGATAAAGGTAGCGTAGATGGATGTCTCATCACTTTCGAAGAATGCATGGATGCAGAAAATGCAAATCCAATCACGCTCATAGCTTCTCTGCACGCTCGAGAGGCGGTGTTGAGTTTAACGGATGCGAGGTCGTGGGAACAAGTCCTTTCGCCGTTTGCGAGGCGTATTTTAGAATTTGTCGCGAAAAGAAGACAGCACGGCGCTACGACTGCGGAAATGAGTGCTCATTTGAACATGAAATCGGCAAAATTAGACCCACACGCGAGGCAACTCGAAGGTATGCGTATTGGATTGAGAAGGAAAGTGTTTCGTCAGGAGTCGAAGACGACTGAAAGCGGCATGTGGCTTCCAGAATTCGTACCGAGAAAGGCGACGGCTTTGAGCCACGCGACGAAAAAGAAATACGCCGATCGGTTGTTTAGCATTTTAGAAGAGGCTGGGAAGTCTCACGCGGTGCCAATTGACGACATTAAACCAGAAATGGCGAAGGCGTTGAACGATTTGATTTACGACATGAATCCTAGACGGTCTCAAAAATTATTCGGTGAACTTCGCAACGAATTGGTCGAGAAAAAATGCATCCTTCTCGGAGTAGTAAATGTCGAAGACGAAAAAACGGGTAAAACCGTTGTAAAGGAAGCGCTTCAATTGATCGCGCGCCCGCAAGAGTACACCTATAAAGCAACAGCATCGATGGCTCAGGTGATTCCTGGTGACGACGAGAATGCCCGGTTACTCTCACCGTCTTCAGAAAAGGAAAAAGAGAATGAACTTTCTCTCGCGAAAGTCGATGCGAGTTGTCGAATCATAGATAACACGCCAACAGCGTGGGTTAAAGACGATGTTGAATACGAGCCTTCTCAGTACACTATGTGGACTGGTAACGGTAGCAGAGAGCTCGTGTTAGAAGAAACGTTCGAGCATCAACTGCTCGAAAGAATAGCAAAAAGTAGTGCCGGCGTAACCGTCAAGGCTCTTGGAATCGAGCTCGATATCGCGTGCAAGCCGCTGCAAAGAAAATTAGAAAAGTGTGAGATCACAGATAAGCTTCTTGACCGCACGACAGTTCGAGCAGGATCGAATATTAACGTGTATTATAAGCTGAAAGAGTCGATTGCTCGAAAGCGCGGAATCGCAATGGCTTGCCAGGGTGAAAATTTGGAAGCAAACGGAGAGGGCGAGATTAATATCGCGAATACCATGGTAAATAAACCTCTCGATAGAAACGAACTTCGTTTGGAATACGTGAAGGCACATATATTAGACAAAGGCTTTGCATTTCAATCACGCTTGGGTTCTTGGTTAGCCAAGAAGGAGGGGCATGGATTAGCGCGCGTTGACGTGACTCAGATCAAACATATCGTAGAAAGTTTACTGCACAAGGAAAAGTTCTCCCATTTTGTGGTCAGAGGATTATCAGGCAAAGAAGACACGGTGTTGTGCTCGCCAGAGTTTTTCAATTCCATAGACCATAAAAATCTTACGGACGAGTTCATTACGAACATGTTGCATCACGGCGAGCAGCTGCGACTCGCAAAGCGAAAGAAATTGGAAAGTTCTGGCAAGGAGCTTCCTCGGTTACAGGCGTTCGAAAAGGAAATAACGACGACTGCGACTGCGTCAAGAGCAACAAAAAATGTACAAAAGAAGAGGGAAAAAGGCAGCGAAGTTTTGTTCTTGTCGAATGGAAACCAAATTACAAGTGAGGATACGAAAAGATCGGCACCACCACCACCACGAATCTTATCCGCTGGTCTTACTACTCCGAAAAATCCAGTAGATGTGCCATTTGAACGGCTTCGTTACGAAAGTGCGTTACGTTTCGGCATGTTCCGTTCGAATGTGTTACGATGCCGCGCTTTGCATTTACATTTAGTTGAAAATGCGATGAATGGATGCATCTCCGCGCACGAACTTCGAAAAAATATTCCAGTCAAATTGCACTTTCAGCTCGCACCGCCCCCAAATGGGTTGACCGCGACGCAACTTGCAAAGTTATACGTAGCTGCTATCGAGGACGTAAAATTTTCGGACTTGGACAAGACTATAGCCAAAGCAGCGTATGATTCTGATGCCATCGCAGACGTGTTGAAAGGGTTGAAGAATCTGGGATTGTGGACGTACGGCACTACTCCGAGCGCGCCGACTCCATCAAGGAAGCGAAAAGCGCCCGTTCAAGAAGAAATTGATTACACTCAAGAGGAGGGCGGCATCGGTGTTTCTTTACAACTCTCCACTGTTGGCACGTACGTCAAACCTGGAGCTGACGGTAGTAAAAACAAAATAGAAATGAACCTTAAAACCGTCGAGTCCTGTAAAGCGTATTGGAAAGCTCTCGAAGAAACGTTTGTAGGTATGAAAGCTGACGCCGACGTATGGTTAAAAGGAAGCAACAACATTGGAATGACGTTAAAGAAGAGCTGGGACTTGTCCACAATCATACAGAATCCTAAAGAAGCGTTACTCTTATCGATCCGATTTGAAGATTTATGGAAACGTTGGGTACAAAGTTCAATGGACGAGCCACATCCGAACCATGCGCAGCGACGGTATCCCACAAGAGATGAGTTATCGAAGCCTGAAAATACTTCATTGAGAGCTAATTTAGCAGCAGCGCAGCGCAAGGTTGGTTTAAAACCGGTATCGGCCTTGAAAGAAACGCCGATCCTCGCGTTTGTGCAAAAACAAATAGTATCGGACAGAAAAGAATACATTGGCTTGACTGAAAAGAGAACCGATGATTTGTGGAAAATTTATGGTGAAAGCGTTCAAAAAACCCTTCTTGGAGGTCACGCAACGTTTGGCGTGGATGGTGGGAAGATGTTGGGCGTAAAAAACACAGACTCTGGCGTTATCACGAAGGACGAGCTACAACAAATTGCGCTCATAGCGAGACAAAAGTCTAAGCGTGAATCGTCCAAGAATCAGAATATCCAACGCAATAACAACAAAAGCAAAAATAACGCTGATGTTAGCGATAGCGACGATGAGAATGGCAACGCCGATAATGGTGCGAATGCTGGTTCTCTTCTGAACGATCTTGATGATGATGATGATGATGATGATGATGAAGATGATGACGAAGATGACGACAACAACGCAAACCTCTCTTCGAGACTGCGTTTCAGGGCACCGAAGATGATTTTCGATATAGATTCTGATACCTTCTTGTTGACGACTGTAATTCAACACATGATAATATCAGGACCAGGAGACATTGATCCGTCTTCAAATGTTGGAGCACGTGCAGCTGCTTTTGGAAACGTTGCTTTGGTATTCCAGGCAACGCGAGAAATCTGGCTTGATCGATACAGAAACGCGACAGAGTTGGCCATCATGAAAAGATGGAGAATTCTATGCAAGCATGCTTCTCATATGGAAGAAGCGGGTGGGATCATCAGAGCTGCATACAAGTATGCAAAGCTGGAGTATGAGTCTGGGAAAGAGTCGCGACGCAAACGAGATGAAAGTCTTCTAGATGGATTATTATCGGTGAAAGCCATGGAAGCATCTGATGAGCCCATTGGGATCCGGGAACAAATCGAACGCGTCACCGATGCAATTCAAGGCAGAGAACGCGCCCCTGACGGGAAAAATTGGGAAATGTCCGGTGAATGGACTCTAGAAATTCAGCAACGCGTCGCGGTAATGGCAAGACAGATTCTCTTCAACAACAGTTTTGAAAGTCGGCAAAATACTTCTCCGTCGAATAGAGTCAGTCGCAGAGTTAATGCGGCTAAGAAGAATGATAGTGAGAAAATGAACGTCAATAACAACAAAAGCAACGACAATATGGATGTCGATCAAGAAGTAGATGAATTTGACGGCGCTTCTGCTGGTTTTGACGATGATGACGATGACGAGAAGAAACAAGAACAGGGGGAGAATGCCGCGAGGGAGATGGAAAAGGGCGACCAGGAGGAGGGGGCAGTAGCAGATCCTATGAAAGCGAATGATGGAGAGGAAACACCGGCTTCGCAGAATCCGCCAGTACAATTGGATCCATCCGAATGGTTAGTTGTGGACGAAGTCAAGTGCGAAGTGTGCGGGAGTGGTGATCGTGAAGATGAAGTGCTTCTGTGTGATGGATGTGATTGCGGTTTTCACATTTTCTGTTTGAAACCGCCGTTGAAGAAAATTCCGGACGGAGATTGGTTCTGTCAGAAATGTAAAACCGTTTTGGAACCGTCAGATAACGATGATGACTACGACGATGATGCCGAATTGAGTAAAATCATCGAGAAAGAACGCGCGGGTACGCGCAGAAGAAGTGCTGGCGTACCTGCTCGTCTTTCGGCACCTCCACCCACTTATCGCGAGAATGGTGAAAATACGGGATTGGCAATGGGAGGCAAACGAAAGTTAACAAAAAAGTTTACACAAATACGCTTCAATGAAGAACGCCGCGCACGTAACGATAGCGTTGGTGAACCCATGATCGAAATTCGCAAAAAAGCAATCGAAATTTTCAACGCCATGTTTGCAGATAAAAGTTCGGATGGAAACATTACGCATACCAATGGTGTTACGCAAGAGATTTTGCCTGTGCACGCAATCAATGCTGCTTCCATGCTGGCTTACCTTTCAGGCATGATCACAAACAAAATTGACATTGTATCCATGCCAGAACTCATTGAAGTAAGTAATCCTTCCGATGCGAAATGGGGGTTCAAAGTGCTTGCGAAGAATAGCAAGGCGTGCTCTTCGTTTGGATTCAAAACTTCCGCGGAGAAAATCCAACGTTCATTTAAACTCATGACCGAAGATGACGACATTGACGCGAACGATGATAATGACGACGACAACGCGAAAGATACAAGTGAAAGCGATTCAAAGATCGAAGGAGAAATTACGCGATATGTTTCCGCACGTTTAAATGCGAGCGAATCCGATGTCATAGAGTTCATTGGTGGCGACCCCTCTGGCGCAAAACGAGCGCTCAAAGCGCTCACGACACGTGGTGAACTTCTCTTACGAACTATGCGCGCACATCGTTCAAACGTGCCTAGCATCTTCGGGAAATCAGAAGACAGAACAAACAACGCGAACGCAAAAAGTGAAAAGTTTTACTGCGTTCCTATTGAAAATCAAAGGGTTGTTTTGTAATATGAGCGACTACCCCCGATGAAAGAATCTACTTTTCAACACTTTTAGAAACTATATTATACACTCTGAGCAAATGCTTTGTTCTTCTTCTTCTTCTTCTTCACCTTCTTATCGATTTATCACGGCATAGAAACTGTGATGGCTCGTTTAATTGCATTCGGCATGGTTTGCATGACGATTGGAACGTCCACCAGTTTCTTTGGCACTCTCACGTCACCATAGCCTCTCAAAAACAGAATCTTACTTCCATCTTCAATGTCTTCCACTTTTGCTTCAATCGTTCCTACCGAGACGAACGACCCAGGATCGTTTGGATTAGATTTTAAGAAATCCATCTCGAAACCAGTTTCTGTTTTGTCAACTTTTTGCGGGAGGACAAAGGGCATGTTCTGGCCGCTCGTTGTGAGTGTAGTAGCCCACTGAAACATCGTTGCAGAGAAAACAGCTACGTCGATGCCTTTTGGTAATTTCGCGGTGCCTAGCTGAACGGAATCTGCACCTTCTAAGTTTGACGCCGCATTGACTTTCGTCACTCTCGCATTAGCGTTGAGTGTCCGCTGCCGTTTGGTTGCTACAACAGTTGGGACCGCTGAGACTCTGCTACACGCGAACATTTTCCTTTTTTGCTACGAGTAGGGGATTAATGACTTGTGGTGTACTTATTTCACGTGAAAAAGGTAAAAAAACGCTTCGTGTCGGCTGTTTCCTCCCTTTTTAACTACTTTGCACTTTGCGCCTTAGTTTTTCGTCTCTCTCTCTCTCTCTCTCTCTCTCTCTCTCTCTCTCTCTTCTTATACCGCACTAAACGCGGATTTAAAACAATGCCTTCCCGACTTCCCGTCCTACTGAATTTCCTGATGACAGTAGCGATTGGCGCCGCACCTTCTTTTGCACAACTACAGCGTTTTCAAAACGCTCAAAACAACGTCTTTTTTTCTTGCGAGACGAAAAATATCGACGTCTGGATTGATGCATTGCAGTACGAAGAGACGAACGACGCGCACGATTTTAGCATTTTCAGGGCGTTATTGTTAGCTACGATGGGTTTAAATTGCGTCGAGAAGAACGGTCAATCGTACGGGACGATTTTTGCACCTACTAACCTTGCGTTTGAGAAATACGCGTTGAGATATGCAACCTCTGGAATTTCAAGCATGTTTGAGGACGAGTACCTCCTGTGCGAGTTAGCAAAGAGACATCGATTCGTGAAAAAATTACGTTCTAAAGATTTCATCGATGGACGCTCGTTCGAGGAGTGGGAAGGTGCGCAACATCGGAAGAGAGCGGATGTTCGTGTCGTCAATCGGGAAAATCAAAAGAGAGAGATTTACGTAATGGACGCGAAGGTCGTATCATCGTATTCCATGTGTAACGATACTGTTATCGTACACGCGATCGATGACTTACTCGTAGATTTTTTCAATGATCAGGATGTCCTCGCAACGTATAACCTGCCTTCGTTGTATGACTTTCTCGAAAATAGTGTCTTCGCAGAAGATATTTCTATCACGCTTCAAGCACTGTATGTCGCTTTCGGAAACGTGAAGATTTTTCAGAACGCCGGTTCGGCGAGAACTATGTTGATACCAACGAACGACGCCTGGAGAAAACTTTTTGCGGAAACATCTCTCACGAAAGCGATGCTTTTTAATAAATACGACGAGTCTAATAATCAGGATCAGCTCAAAAACATAGTTTTAAGGTTCCTCGTCTCCTCTTTCCAACAGTTGCGAGCGAGTTCTAGAGCCATGAAAGCATTTGCACAGAGTTACGGCGGAGATGATTTTATACTCGTTGAAGATATTCGCACAAGTGATGGATTATTAATGATTGTTTCGCGCCTCCCTCTTCTAGAAATGCGCGTAGAGAAGAGCCCGATGTCCAAGTTCTTCGACCCGGTGTTTTTGTTGCAAAAGAACGCCAGAGTGTCTTTATATACAAATTTGTTACAGAGCGAAAGTCAAATCATTGACTTTCTTCAGCAAGAACTTCCAGCTATTTCTTCATCAAATACGAATGGCGTCATCAAGACGAGATCCGTCATTGGTGTTCTGGTACCCACGAATGTGGCGTTCCGAAGTGCGTTGAGATATTTGAACGTTCAAAATTTACTCGCACCTCTGAATATTTTCAACGCTACGGGTGACGAACGAGCTCTTTTGAAACTCATCACCCAGCAGATCATCACATACAACACGTTTCGAATCTTAGAACCAGACGCAATGGCGCTCGAAACTGCCGTGCGCGATGTGATGGCTGAAATTGATTTTGATTCATTGGATAGTTACCTCTCGTACCCAATGCTGAGACGCCCTGGGAACGTGTTCGTGGGAAATCCAATCGTGAAAAAACTGAGAGTAACGAAACGCAAAGGAGAAAACGTCGTGAAAGTACGCGGCATGTTGAATTCAGCTAAAATTTTACAAATATTTTCTTCAAGTAATGGTATGCTAATAATAACGGATGAATTATTGAGTCCACCGACGGCAGAATTAGGTTTGAGTTTATTAGACAGGCTCCAGAGAATCCCGTTTTCCTTCGTGTATCGAAACTTGCTAGCATATTTAGGACTTACTGCAGAGTTGCGTTCGGGATGGAGTGATGCCATATTACTCATCGCTCATGATTTGCCTATGATTTCCACATTAACGGGTATCGATGTGAATTATACCGCATCGTCTTATGCAACAAATGGAGTAAACACATCGGCGTCATTTCTTATTGACAGTGACAATGAAAATATGGTTGATGAGGCGTTGTACGATATAGTTATGCGTAACATTTGGTTCAATCATCTTCAAAGAGGCGCGAATTTGTACCACGAATCATACGTCTCTCTTGATGTGCACAACCTGGACGAAAACGTAAACTGTTTTCAAACTCTGAACGATGCAACCGGTAGCAATACGTGTAATCGATTTAACAGGGACGACGTCTTTGATGCCAATACCGAATATGTCGAAAGGAATGCATACTTGGAAGTACTAGAAAAAGGCAATATAACGCAGATGCGGCAGATTATTGGAGAACCACAACTAGCGCTCAACGGAGAAGTCCACATCATATCATCGTTACTCATCCCAAACTTGTATGAAAGATGTTCACGATTGCCCGACTTTTCAATCAATATCACAGAGAACGATACATCGAGTCAGACTTTTACAATCAACGAGTTGTATGAGAAAGCAAAAAAACGCTTCTCCATAGAGACTGTCATCAAGTCATTCAAGCGTCAAATATCTGCAAATTCTACCACATCTTTAGAACTGGATACGAACACCAACGTCACGCGTAACGCCACCTCATCAGACGAACTGGTGGATGTATTTGCGTGCGATCCATGGTGCTTAGGTCCAACCACTTGGGTCTTTTGTAAACCGTGTCGCGGCGAGCAGTTCCAAGTTATATTTTCTATTGGAGGTTTCGCGCCATATCAAAGCGGTGGAGGAGCTATGATACTCGCCGTAAGCGATACGAATGAGTTGTATTTCGGGGTGTCACCGTACGTCGCCACATTCAATTTGGAATCAAGTGATGCCGGTGGTGGCTTGAGACTCATAGACGCGCGTGTCAAAGCGATTGGCGTATCCATGCCTCGAGAGAAACCTATTCGAGTTCTTACCACGTACGATGGATACGCAAATATCACCAAAATATATGTCAATGGCAAATTTCGTGGCGTTGGAAGTTTAGACGGATTTCAGTTTGACCGATTCATCAACGATGACACGCCTCCATCACTTCGTATAGGGACGTTAGGGGTGGCAAAGACAAATGCATCATCATCAGTTATTTCTGAGAAAGAACCTGCTTTATTTCAACTGTTTCCTCGACTGCAAAGCAATTACGACAACGACCTGCACAATATGTATTTGAACTACGCCGGAGACATAGACTCTATCAATGTCTGGTTTGACCACGTTAAATATCCATCCACATGTTACAATTCATAGTTTAGATTAGTTCAAAACTTCGCACGCACTCTCGTAGTTCTTTCCTGACTTTCTTCCACGACGACAAACTCGCCGTAGCTCTTACAGTCACCTCCAACTTCTCGTTTATGACGAACAACGAAATCAACTCCACGGCGGCGCCAAATCTTCCAGCCGTGCCCCCTCCTACCTCAGTTTCAATCTCCCACGTTTCTCCAATGCCTGATTTCGTATATTTTTCCTTCCGTATTGTCCTTTGATTCTTTGCAGACAGTGCCATCTGTTTCGCTTTTGTATCTAACGATACGTAAGCATCTTTCAAAGTTCTTTGATCGGATGGCAAAGTGTTTATGAAAATAGCGAGCGTACTCGCTTCATCCCTCGGATCTTTAAAAGAACAATCAACGCCAACTACTCGCGCGGAGGATACATCTGTGAGAGCTGCGAAGCGCTCCGGAAATTCTATGCTATAGTTCATTCCTAACTTTTCTTTCAGTATGGACTCATCGTCGGACCAAACTTTTCTTTTACTATTACTCGTCGTCGTCGTCGTCGTCGTAATCTGCGAACTTTCGTACGCGTACCCTTCTGGGGCATCTATCAAGACCACGTCATCTGCCGCCAGCGCTGCACCGCTGATGGTGACAAAAGCAGCGCCGAAAGTCTGCGCCAGCAGCTCTCTTCGTCGTTTGAGCTGTTTCTCTTCCTCCTTTTCTTCTTCTTGCGTTGAGACCACGCCTGGAAAAACAGTTGCGCTCTTCCTCCTCCACGTCTTCTTCTTCTCGCGCTGGAACGTCGTCGTCGTCGTCGTCGTGCGGTCTAAGCGAAGAGCGGTGTCGTTCACGAGCGTTCTTCTTCTTCTTCTCGTCGTCGTCGTCGTCGTCGTTCGAAACGATGCGCTCGAAAAACAACCGCGACAAGAAGAAGAAGAAGAAGAAGAGGAAGAAGAGGGTGAACTCATCATTGTTTTTATGAATATCTCTTCAGCTCTTTCCTTGTTTTTGTGAGGGTGAGATGGAAGAGCGAGAAAAAGTGAAAAACGAAAAGAAGATACGAGAGAGATTATCTTCTCCTTCACCCACTCCATACTTCTTTGTGCTTTGTATCACACACACTTACACACACACACACGCAAAAACACACGAGCACAAGAAAAAAGTAAACGCAATGAACGCAACATCGATGATCCTTTCTGTGCGATCGTCCTCGTCGTCCTCCGCGAATGTCTTCGCGAGTTCCGCGCGATCTGCTCGTAGTAGTAGCAGATCGACGACGACGATGATGATGACGCCGTCCACGAAACAACAACAAGAACAAAGAAGAAGTAAAAACGTATCAGTAGTAGCATTAAAGACGACAAGAAACGAAACGAGGAGTAGTAAAAGAGGTTCTGCGGTGCAAGCATCTGCGCTTTCGGTGGATGTTCTTTCTTCCTCCTCCACGGAAGCAGCAGCCTCGGCAGGGGCAGCTCTCTCGGATATCTCCGCCTTGGAAGGAAACATTCAAGGCTTTTATTTGGGAACGCTGTTGTTGATTTTAGGATTTTCCGGATTCATCGTCGTCCGACAGGTGCTCATCCGAAGAGAGTTGGACGACCAAGCGAAGAAGACCGGGGAACGCATTCGCGCCGGAAACGCGACTTCGGACGATTACTTCGAAATGGGTTCCATCATGTTAAGAAAGAAAGTGTACACGCAAGCGATTCGAAACTTACAACTGGCGGCGGAGAACTGGGAAGGCGACGAGGAGGATTTGGCACAAGTGCACAATGCGTTAGGTTTTGGATACGCTGAAATGGAAAAGTACGAAGAAGCGATTAAGGAGTTCAAATTGGCGAGTCAGTTACAGCCGGGGTACGTGACGGTGTGGAACAATTTGGGCGACGCCTACGAAAAATTGAAGATGCAAAAAGAAGCCGTGAAATGTTACGAGGAAGCTTTAGTGTTAGCACCGGGGAACTCGGTGGCGACGATGCGATTGAAAAACATGAGAGAGCGAGCAGAGCGATTAGGATTGACTATTGAATAAAATGAACTTATTATTATTTCAACTCAAGTTTCCCATGTGGGCCTGTTGTTGTTGCGCATTGTACAGTTCCGCTTTCGCTTTCATTTCTGCTTCCATTCTTTCTTTCGCCGCGTCTTGTTCCCGTTTCTTCAATCTCGCTTTTTTATTCTGGAACCAATTATACACGTTGCACTCTGCAATCGGTCCGAGCATGCTCAACTCCTCCGTCACCTGTTTCAAGTGTTCTCTCTGCGGCGTCGTCGTATCAATCGCAAACATCTGTTCTAAACGTTCAAACTGCGCCGTCGTCGGTTGCCATCGAACTTTCCCAGGGACGGAATATACTCCAGTGTTGGAGAATATCGAGGCTGGTGTTTTTCGTTCTTTGTGTGGTTTCTCTTTCTTTGGTTGTTTTTCTTTGTAGCTGGAAGACGCGTGGTGCGTGTCGTACTCTCCTCTAGCGCTCAACTGTAAGTCTCTTTGCGCAGCTTCGTGGGTCAATTGCAACAGCTGTTGACAAATGTGCGCGTACGAGGCGATCTGTTGCCGCAAGGCGTACTTTTGCTGTTCCGTCATGTGTATGGCCGCGCTTCGAGGTAAGTCTGAGACGTTGGCGAGTATTTTTGGACCTTCCTTCGGGTCGTACTTCTCTTTGTTCGTTGGTTCTTCTTCTTTTTCTTCTTCTTCTTCTTTCTTCTCTTCTTTCTTCTCTTCGTTCTCTTCCTCGGCGGTGGTGGTGGTGGTGGTGTTCGGTGCTTCTTCCATCTCTACGTCGTCTTTTTTTTCATCGGCTTCAGCCGCCGCGGTGGTTGTCGTGGCGGTGGTAGCAGCAGCAGCATCAGCCGCTTCTTCTTCTCCTTCTCGCTCTTGTTGCGGTGCTTGTGCCGGTGGCTGCTCGGCGAGTGTTGTCATCGCGCGCGCACCTTCCGTGTGTAATTTTCGTTGTGGCGGTTCAAAATTCTATATGAACGCGCAGAGAGAAGAAATTTTTTTGTCTCTTCTTCCAATTAGGGTACAGAACCAACCCCTGCCTGTGCTCTGGCTCGTTGTTTGCGTTTTTTTTAACGAACTTCCGCGACGTTTCGCGAAAACTGCCCACACAAATACGGAACCCGCGCGCTGGGGCGCTTGCATAAATAAAGTAGCATCACCGACGAGCACGCGTCGAACGATCGAAGTTTCATCAGCAGAGCGTTGAAGCACATTCCCATCGCGCGAGGTCAACTCTGGAGAGAAAAAGAGCAAGGGCAAAGCAGAACGGTGGAACGCGCGCTTACATTTTTGAAACGCACTAATCCGGGAAAAGTGAACACGAGTAGATACAGGACCAAAGATACAGATTGAAAATGTTTGCGCTCATGGTTGCCGCGTCTGGTTTGTTCTTGCAGCAAATGAAACAGAGATCGGACCAGGTATCGGACACGTTCGATCCAGACGCCGTTCACGACGCGACTATCGTTTCCGAGATGAAGAGAGTTGGGAGCATGAAATCTATATCGAGTTCGCAAAATTTGTCTACTCTCGGTGGTTCTGGTATTTTGAACACCTCGGCGACCTCCTCTTCCTCCTCGTTGGCCGGTTTGGGAATCGAGGAAGACGAAGCAGAGGATAAAGATATAGGAAGAGAAGAAGAACCCGAAATTCGTTGCAGATTTTGCTTCCAAGACGAACAGTGCGGGGATTTAATCGCGCCGTGCCAGTGCACCGGGTCGCAAGAATACGTGCACTTGAAGTGTTTGCGGATGTGGCAAAAAGTTTCTCTGCGTTCAAACGGGTGCGCAGAGAAGAATTGCAGGGTGTGTAAACACAAGTACATTTTACCGTACATTCCTTTAAAACGACGAGTCGCGTTTTACTTCTCGCTAAAAGCGAAGGACCGATTGAACGAATACACCAAGGCGTGGTGTGATGTCGTCGCGACCGCAGTCATGCAAGCTCGACTACAAGAAGTGGTTTCGCCCCTTCACATGGTTCGTCGGTCAAACTCGCTGGCTGAATTGGCAGTTCTCATGGCCATGTCCGAACTCCGAATTTTCGCAAGAAGAGCGGAGATAAACGGTGGTTCGGCGCCTCCTGCTACTACTTCTCATCCGAAAATCTTCGGCGGCGAGAAGATCAAGAAAGGAGTTAAACTCCTCGGATGGGGTTACACGACATTGAATTTATTCGTCAAATTTCATCACGCTGTGAACAAGTAAATACAAAAAAATGCGAGCGATGTAAAAGTAAAGTAAAAAAAACTGTTGTAATACTACTAATATACGTACGAGTGTGTAATAAAATTGTGCATGTTGAGGACAATAGAAGTTTACATTGAAAACGCGCCGCCTAATTTCGCAGTTTCTAAGGCTTTCTCCATCATGGAAGGCGGTCGTCTCGGAGGCGGATAGGGACCGACTCTCATTTTCTTCTCTAATTGACCAAGTTTTTCGCGCACGATGGCCGCCAACGCGCTCAATACGCCACATAAGTACGCCGGTTTCAAACCGTTTGCACCAGCTGACACCCAAGCCGTCGAAGAAGATAAGCACGCGGCGACAAACGCCGTCGTCACCGCTAACGCAACTAATGAAAACACGCGCAAAAACTTGCGGAAGATGACAATCTTCGCCAACGCTTGGGCGCACGATTTACAGTTCTTTGTGTGCGCGTGGTATCTGTCTAACAAAGCCTCTCTCGTTTCTTCCTGCGGTGGTAATTTTGTGCTCATTCCCTCGGGCCAAGATGGACCTCCGTTAGCAACGTCCACGATCCAGTTTCTAAACGCGTTCACGTACACGTCCGCCGAGGACGGCATGTAACACGCCTTGGCATACTTTTCATTCTTCACAGTTCTCGAGATTTCAATCAAACGCTCTTGTTTATGCAAGAAAATTTGATCGTCTTCTAAGATTGCGTTTTGATTCGTGTGCGTGTACCATTTCGGGAACAAACCAAACAACTTTCTCGGCAACGCTGCTTTAAAAATGAACGGAAATCGAGCAATTAAACGACACTTACCGGGCGCGATGGGAACCGCATAAACAACCGTCAAGGTTGTAAACTGGTCCGTTCGGAGCGTGTGTCGCATCAACGCCGGCGCTTGAAACTCCGTGTATTGCGTGCCGTACTTTCCTTTTCTCGGCCCTTCTTTCCACTCGCCGGTGAAACCGTTTCGCGCGACTTTCTTATCCTCCGTGGTGAGTTCTAACACAACCGGCGTAGCATTTTCGCGCTTACCGACCGAATTATGGTGCGTGAACGGAACGTGCGAAACGTCCATCACGTTTTCCAGCAAAGTGGAATAATCCATCGGCAAATCTCTAAACACATCTTGGTACACGCACATCGGGTCGTCCAGTTCTGGAATTAACGGTAAAGGTGGTAAATCGTCCACCGTTTTCGTCCCGTCCATTTTCGTCGGGTAGCACCACAAAACGCCTTGCGCGATTTTCGTGTAATACGGCGTCGCACACGCGCGAGGCGAATTCAACGCGGTTTCCACAGCCAGGCCTTCGGTTCCGAGTTGCGGAATAGACGTGCACTTCCCGCTCTTTCCTTCAAACGTCCATCCGTGGTAACCACACTCGATTTCGCCTTTATCGTTGATGCGTCCTTCAGAGAGCGGAGCCAATCTGTGCGGGCACATATCCGCCACGCACGAATACTCCGGAGCATTTTCATCGCTATTTTTGTTCTTCCAAAATACCAAAGGTATGCCTAATAACGTGAACGCATACGGTGCGTCGTCTTCCAAATCGCACTCGAATGCAATCGGATACCACTGCGAGTGCCAATCGAAAGGCTCCGAGCCTTTGGTTTCCACGGAAGGAAGGGACTCGTCCACGTCCAAGACCGCACCCCCTCTGGTCTTCGTGAGCGCGCTTCCTCTGCTCTTTTTGTTGCTCATCTTCATGAGCAAAGGCGATGAAGAGAACGACGACGACGACGACGGTGAGGAGGTGGAGGAGAATGCGGAGATTTGTCGTCCATATCGTCGGTTACTACTGTTACTGACGACGAAAGCCGTCGTCTTCGGTGACGTTGCATTTCGTTTCAATCCCACTCTCTGCTTCCTCTTATTCAACAATGAAAGAGCAGCAGAGGATGTCAAAGAAGGTGAGGTAGACGTTAATGGTGATTGCATGTCGACGATGATAATTCGCACGTGTTCTTCAGTATCCGTCGATGCGACGCGTGGAAGAGTTTATGAAGCGCGGTTGTGGATTTGGTTTCGTCCTTTTGGATATAGTTTTTTTTATATTTTTTTGTGACTTTTTCCTCCTTTCGTGGTCCAAATTTGTCTGTCTGCTCGTCTCTCGTGTTTATTACATTTTGTTTTGAAAGTTTTATCTCTATCTCTCCTATTATATTTTGTTAACGTCTCATGCCTCGACCACCACCTCGACCGCCTCTGCCTCCCATACCTCCTCGACCGCCACCACCTTGAGCGTCTTCGCTTCTCGGGTTGCGCACAGTCTCGTCGATGGAAAGAATTAAACACGTGGCTTCGCACGCCGCAGCTATAGCGTTGCACTTGACCAACGCTGGTTCCCAAATAAAGTTTGCAAATGTATCTAAAATCCCGCCCGAGTTGACATCGACGCCAAAATTCAAGCCTTCGTGGTTTGGAGCGGCGTGTTTTTGTCGAAGTTTATTTAATACGTCCGTGGCGTCGCACCCCGAGTTGTCGCACAACTGTCTCGGGATGACTTCTAAAGCGCGCGCGAACGCATTCATGAACAATTGCGATTTCCCCTCGACAGTTCGCGCGTGCTCTTTCAAGCACTTACTCAACTCCATATCAATAGCACCGCCACCAGGTACTACTGCCGCATTTTTTGTCGCCCGACGGACAATTTCAATCGCGTCGTTCAAACTTCTCGCCGCTTCCTCGATGAACTGCTCCGCGCCGCCTCGTAAAACTAAAGTACACGTCTTCGCTTCCGCACATCCACGGAAAACGTTAAATCGTTCGGAACCGACTTGAATTTCTTCAAAGATATCGCACGTGCCTAATTGTTCGTCGTTCAAATCGTTAACGGTCGTTTGCACCGCCGCACCAGTCGCTCTTGTGCATCTGTCCAAATCCGCCTGTTCAACTCTCCCCGCACAAAACAAGCCTCTGTCAGCGAAGTATTGAGTAGCTAAATCACCGATGGCTAATCGAGATAAGACGACATTCGCGCCAGACTGAACGCACTTTTCAAGCTTATCATAGATGATATTCCATTCGGCATCGACAATTTCTTGGTACTTGGACGGGTCGTTCAATCGTACCTCGGCGTTGTCTTTTTCCGATTTCAACTCCAACTCCAAATTCAACGCTAAAATTTTTGGTTTCACCATTTTCTTCGTCATTTGCTCGAAACCGGCGTATGAAAACGTCTTCTTAAACGCCACGCCATCGACGAGGAAGGAGTCTCGCATGCTTGCGCCTAAAACTTTCTTCACGCCAATCATTTTTGGGTCTAACAAATCTTGGTCCAAGTGACCGACGGCATCGACAACCATCTTGGCAAAGAACTCTTTCTCGCCACCGACGAGTTTGGAGGACAACGTCGTCATCGCGCACTTTTGCAACATTTCTTCTTTCTCTTCCTTCGAGTTTCCTTCGATGGAGACTGAAACTTCTTTGACTTTCTGAACGGCGAGTTCGCTCGCCTTACGAAACGCTCGAATGATATTCATCGGATGCACGCCATCTTCAATAAACGGTTTCGCTTCTCTCAAAAACTCTCCACACAACAAAACGACCGTAGTGGTTCCATCTCCAACCTCTGCGTCTTGCGATCGGGCGATGTCTACCAAAGTCTTCACCGCGGGATGGACTATTTCTAACAACTTCATGATCGTCGCCCCATCGTTCGTAATCGTCGTCACGCCTCGGTTATCGACTACTAATTTATCTAATCCTCGAGGACCTAGCGTCGTGCGTATGGTATCAACAATAGCCATGCACGCATTGATGTTTGAAATTAGTTGGCCTTTGCCTTGGGAAGTGTCCGTGCCCTCTTTTAACAAGACGATTTGCGGCTCTGTTGTGTTTTTTTTCAAAACGCAGAGTGGAGAAAAGAAGAAAAAGATTCTCAGATGAGTTGTGTGTGTGTGTTGTGGACATTCGTACGCGTAGAAAAGCGATGCGCGAACGACGACGACGCTGACGAACTCTCGATTTCACACGTCCGGAAAGAGAGAGAGAGAGAGAAAGAGAAAGGGAGCGGAGAAACCACCCCAAACTCTCTTCATAACAAAAAGAAAAAAAAAGTCGCCGTCGTCGTCTCTCTCTCTCTCTCTCTTCATTCGTTGACCAACACGCGCACAAAAAAAAGCGAAGGAGAGTTGAAGAACAAAAACAAAAAACACGCACGGATCAATCGCCCGTCGGGCATCTGCATGAGCGTCGTCATGTTGTTATTATACCACTAAGTGTTAAATTATATGCGATTTGTTCGTTCCGAGCGCGAGCAAGTCGTTTTGTTCGTCTGACTGTGAAGAAGTTTTTCTTTCTCTTTTCTCTTTTTTCGAGGGGAGGGGGTGCGACCCAGACCGGCCGTCCGGCCCCGTCCATCCACCCCGGTTGTGTAAAAACGAATAATTCGAGAGCATCTCGCATCAAAAAGAAAAAAAGAAGTTGCGCGAGAAAAAATATCACAACACACACGCCAACACGCGCGCGTCGTTTCTGTGTGATTTTTGTCGCGACCACCACCACCACCACCAACAACACACACACACAAAAGAAAAGAGATGGCATCGTCATCGATGAACGATAACGTCGCGAGTAACGATACCGTTACAGTAAACAATAATCCTTTTTTACATCCAACGCAAGAACAACGAGAACAAGAACAAACGCGCGAAGAAGAAGAAAAAGTAACGAGTGCAATGAAGTTGACAACGTCGTCATCACCTACCTCTCCCGGTGGACCAGCACCAACGCCATCACAAGCACCACAAACTGTAGTAGAAAAAGAACGAGGAAACGATGATAACACGAGGGATGTTTCGGATATTTCCGTGATACGGTTTCGGAGGCAGAGTTCTGTGCACGATATCGGTCCCATGGAACTCTCGTCTTCGAAAACGACCGTCTTGGAGATGAAAGAAAAACTGAAACAGTTTGTCGTCGCTGAGGAGGAAGAACTAAGAAAAGAAAAGAAAAACGAGAGTAATACTCAAACTACGAGCAATAAAATTTCATCTATAACGAATAACTTGACGATAGACGATATAAAGGTGCTTTATTTAGGCAAAGTTCTGGATGGATGCGACGACGCGACCTTGTTTCAGCTTGGTATTCCCTCCGCAGGAGTCACGACGATTATGCACGCGCACGTCGTCCCACCAAACATGCGTCGAAAAACATCGGCGCAAAAATTAGCCACGTTAGGGACAAAGTTAATGATGGGCAGCGGAGACGTCGATAACGCGCAACCTTCGTGTTGCTCGATACAGTAGTAGTTTGTCATAGTTTGTACTCATTTTAGCAGATTTTAAAAACAACTTTGTGTAAAAAAAGTAGAAGCGATTCAATTCCAAAAACATTACAGAAGCATACGGTATTAAATATTCGCGCAAATCATCAAGCGGTTGTTAAAACAGATGAATAATAAAAGAAGTCTAATACACGACGCTTCCACCGAAAATCTTCCATCCGCCGTCAGCAGTTCGTCGCATTTCATATCGTGCTCTATATGTCGACTCGTACACATCGTCATCGTCCACTTTGGATCTATCCTTCAACACTGCCAACTCGGTCAATCTCGCTTCCACGATGGCTTCGTCTTCGTTGTAAATTTCAATCTTTTCAATTACCAGCTTGTTTAACTCGTACTCCCAACACCACCCGTGAGAGGCGACATCTTCAGCTCTCAACGTCCACTGTCTCAACATCGGTCCGTCCAGAATGGTGCTCAATGCGCGAGAATCGTGAGAGCTACCAAGCGCTTTCGCTTTGATTTGCTGCCATCTTTTCACGACCGACTCCGCGGTGCTTTCATCCATGGGTTTCTTCACCGGTTTTGGAAGCGAGATCGACGGGACTGAAATTTTAGGCATGTCAATCTTGGGTACTTCGATTTTCGGCACGGTTGGGAATTGTGGCGGCTTCAATCCACTGATACCGCCGCTGCTATATTTGCTGTTCTTATCTTTCGTCGTCGTCGTCGTCTTGTAATTGCTGTTGTTCGTGTTCTTTTTTGGCGCTGATGTGGATTTCTTCTTCGCGCTGTTCTTTTCAGAGGCGCTTCTTTGCCACGAGGGGATTTTCACGTTTTGAAAAGCACTCGAGTTATTGCCGAAGAAGTTCATCGCACCGAACACGATCGCTCCAGTAAAAGCTAATCGCGAGATGATGCCTAACCGGTACCGGCCAACATCTTTTTTCAACGCAACTGGAACGTCATCGCTCGGAAAGAACGAACTCAACACGCTCGCAGAACCCTTCGTCAAAGCGCGCTTGGCCGCAGATCCAGCCCCTTCAATTCTTGCAAACGCCGGAGAAAGTGCATACCTGTCGACAAAACCAGTAACCTTCGGATTTGAGAACCACTGCTCCAAAGAAATCGGCACAACGCGCGCCGAGTCTCTGAAAAGAGGAAATGCGACTTGCTGAATCCATTGATCGACCAAAGCGCACACGCCTTCAACGACATCGCCAGATGGAGAATTTTCTCGAACAAAAGTTGCCATTTCTGAGTTTGAAGTTTCCTCCGAAGACAAACCCAAAAGCTCACACGCGGCTTCCGTTTTACCGAGCAACACTAAGCACACGGTGCGCTCAATGGTGACGTCCCCGATTTCCGACGTTTGGTTGGTATTCTTGGCGGCGATTTCAAGCTGTTGTAAAATGTCATCCGCATCTACGAGCAGCAACGGGTTTCCACTCATAAGACCGGCGACGATGTGAGAGATGGAAGCTCTGTAAACTTCTTCAGGATCAGCCGGAACGTGATCTGGCGCTTCAACAAACATCGCGGCGTGCTCATACGCGGTTAAGAAGCGAGAAGACTGCGCCTGTAAATCTGCTTTTGAAATTAACGCGGTATCGTTGATTTGAGTTTCGTTTTCATCAGCCCCTGGTTTTGCCCACAAACATTTTTTCAAAGCTACCAGGCCAAGCTCGCGGTCTCGCGTTTGATCCAGAGGCATCGCGAGCAGTTCGAGCGCGACTCCAGGCAACGCATCGTCGAGTTCTTTATAGATTGCATCCTTCAAATCTGGGGCGAAAGATTTTGACTTGCCACCCGGCGCCTTCTCCAAAGTTTTCAATGCCAACTCCAGCATATCGCTTCCTTCCACGTAACTTGGTCGTTTCCCTAAGCTATGCAAAGCTTCTTGCGCGTATTCGCACGTGGCCATGGAGGACGCTAACGCGATATCGCGCTTACCGTCGTTGTTTACGGAATCCCCGCCTCTCCTGTTCTTCGCCGTTAGTATGGCATCCGCATACTCTAAAACTTTTTGATTTTCGCCCGCTTCGAGCAACATTGCCAAAGCCGCCGGTGCTCTTTCGAAATCAATCGGAGTTAAAACGCCGTTTCGTAAATCCTCGTCGTGGTATGCTCGCGCTTCTTTATCGGATAAAACAGCCACGGCTTCCTCTATTAAACTTTCTCGACTTTGACGCAACGTGTTCGAGTAACCTTCAAAGACTTGCGCATATTTCATCGCCTCGCCGGCTTTGGGAATAGTCGCGCGCGTCGCACGCGCGGGAGACAAGTCTAAAATTCCGTAGTACGATATCGGCAAGAAGACGTGCGTGTTTTTCATTTCATTCATAAAAGAATCGTTTTCTTCAACCGGAGAGGACCTCTCCGCGGGAATCTCAAACACTTCTTTTTGCATCGGTAAATTAAACGAACTCATTGTTCCCGATTCATCGTCCGTTTTCGCTCGCGATCGGTTCGTGCTATCTTCTTCTCCTCCTCCTCCGGCTGCCTCCTTTTCCTTCTTCATGATGGCCACGCGTTCGGCGTAGGACAATATTTTTGGCTTTTCTTCTGTTGAATTAGTATTTGAGGCACCACCACTGTCATCTACGGCTGGCGTGCTCCATGGCAACGGATCCTCCTTCGAAGGCACATCGTACTCCTTTACGTCATCACTCTCAGTCCTTTCATCGTTTGCATCGCCGGCGTTTACCACATCTTCACCATCGTCGGCTGAAACTCGCAACTGTTGTCGTCGTCCTCGCGCATTTTTGAAACGATCAGTCGTGGCGGGAATTCGTCGATTACTCCTCCCCGAAACGGCAGCGGCGGACAAACTCGATCGATCCAGAGCAGGAGACGACAAAGATCGTTTCCTCTGACGGAATCCGATGCCACTCGCCGTTGCAGCGGCGGTAGCGCGAGCTAACGCGTTCATGTTGCGTGGTTTGGTATTTGATTTGAAGCACACGCGCGACGCTATTACCAAATGAAGAAATTTGAAGCGCAAGAAAAAACGCGGGACGGAAATATCTTTTTGGATCTTGCTGGCTAAATTTTAGTTGCGCTCTTTTCACATTTAAAGAAAGTTTTACTACTATAGATATATATCACTTGACCTCTGTTAATCAATCTTCACGGCGCCGTAAATCACCCGCACGAAGACGTAACACGCAATAAATCCTATCGTTCCAGTCAATATGCCGAAACCGTACGACAACAAGCCCATGTACGAAAAGTACATGATCGAAGGAACCGTTTTCTCGATGTCCAAATTCATGTAAAAATAGTACGCCGAGTATAAAAACACGTACATACTCGAGCTCGCGCACGTGAAAAACGAGCGCCATTGCCAACGGTGATCTTCAGAGCACAAGTGGAAGTAACACAAGACGATTGCAATTTCCGCGCACGTCAAAACCAGGATGGCAAAGACTATAAACAAGACGCCAAAAATGTAATACACCTGGTTCAGCCACAGGGACGTCAAGATAAAGAAGAGCTCGATAAACACGGCGCCAAACGGTAATATGCCTCCAACTAATACCGCGAACGTGTGTCGAATGAACCATGGTTGCGGTGGCACTTGTCTAGGAATCTTGTTCGTTCGCACTGGCGCTTCCGCCGCATCCTTCTTGTACCCAAAGTACGACCCCACAAAGACGAGCGGAACTGAAATGCCGAACCATAAAAAGACTAACGCGAGCAAGGTGCCAAACGGTGCAGCTCCAGACGACCGCTGACCCCAGACTAACAAGTTCAAACAAAAGAAAATGATAGCCGCTACACCTGGGAACATCAACGCCGTTCTGATAGTGACGGATTTCCACGCTAAAATTTGAAACGTCTTGGCAAATCTCCCAGCCACGTAGCCTCCAACAATTCCCATCGAACAAAAGAGGAGTAACATGGCAGTCATTAAACTCCCACGATTCGCCGGCGATAAAAATCCAGCCACGGCGAATATCATCAGAACAAAAGACATGCCGAATAACTGCGCACCGGAACCTACGTAAACGGCTAATGTGCCCGCCATTTTTGGCGGGCGAAAAACGTCCCCGTGAACTAACTTCCAGCCCGTCTCTTCCGCATCTTGCGACATGGTCGCGTCGTCGAGAAGCATTTGGTCGAATTGGTTGTAATTCGTGATATCACGACGCAACGTCCGGACCATAATCACCGCGACCATGCCGGAAAGAAAAAGTAAGATCATGACAGAGTTGACGATAGAGAACCAGTGGATTTGTTGATCTTGCATGCTTAAATAAGTATCCCATCGCGATGCCCAACGAATGTCGCTCATTTTAAAGCGAACATCGTACGTGAATATTATTTCTTCACCTGCAGCTAACGCTTGCGGCGAACCGATGCCGTCGTTACCGTCGTTGTTGTTGCTATTGTTTATGTCAAATGGCGATACGGTGGAGGATGAAGGGGAGAAATCCTCCGCGCTTTGCAGCTTCGTGCACGTTTCCAGCCGCGGGTACGCTTCGTTGAACTCTTTCTCCGTGTCGTATTCGTGCTTAATCGACATCGGTTCAACTTCAAATCCAACGACTCTTACTAAATCCGTTTCTAAATCTTTGTGGAAGAGAATAGTAAATCGAACGTGGTTGTTTACGAAGATTTCGTCGTCGGTTTGGTACCCGACTGGGAATCCTCTGTCGTACGTTTTGTACTCTTCGCCTGTTTTTTGGTCGATGTTCTCCTTCGCGATGGCCACGGGAAGATTGTCTAAAATCATATTCACGCGGTATTCGTCCTCGATGATTGCTTTCAACTTCTCCGCGTCCTCGGACGACAACGGATCGATTTTGCAAAGCACCTTACAGCTTTCGTCCGTTCGCATTTGTATTTGATACTTGGAATTGTATATTCGATCGCCTCGTAAAACTTCCCCGAGGTTTTCCGCCGAAGACAATATCACATCTGGTTTGCAAAACGGCAAGTGGTCGTAATAATCTCTCGGCAAGTGAGATTTCATGGATGTTAAACTGTTCACTTTCAAGTTTACTAAATCATCTCGTTCGAAGTCTTGTGGGGCAACTCCCGGAAGATAGAAAGCGTGCGTGCGTGCGAGAGGGAAGAAGAAACACGCGTACGCGAGGAGGACGTGAAACATGAGACGCATATTCGATCGCATAACCGTCTCTTCGTGTCGTTCTCTTTTTAAAACTCTCTATGCGCAGAAAAAGTAAAGTTTTGCAGAATAGGAAATCGCGACTGTGTCTTGTCTTCGTTGTTGTTGTTGGGTTGTTGCGAGAACACGAGACGAGAAAATTCAAAATATCAGACCCCGGAGAGAACGGAACACTCCTCACTTCCACCATCTCACAGTTACACCTCGAAGAAGAAGAAGAAGAAGAAGAAGTCTTGAGAGAGTGTCCAAAAGAGAGAGAACGATAAAGAGAAGAGAGTAATGTTCAACATTCAGCATCACTCGATGACGGCGACGACGATGAGATCGTCTGCGTTCGCCGTCGGCGCCGGCGCGACAAACAACAGAAAAATTCGTTCTTATTTGAACACACTTTCAACGAACAACAACATTTTTTACAATAATAATAAAACGAGAAGAAGTAGTAGCAGAAGAAGTAAAGGAGATGGGAGACAAACCATAGCGGCGAAATATTCGTCGGGTTTACAAACGTTGGAAAACTGCGTGGATTCCGGTCAGTTTGATCGTCCAATGATGGAAGAGTTATTCACAATCGCGGACGAGATGGCCAAAGTAAAACCCGGGTCCAAGGACTCTTTGATGCTGCAAGGTTATTTAATGTCAACGCTGTTTTACGAAGCGTCCACGCGTACGAGGTTATCATTTGAATCTGCCATGGGGAGATTAGGTGGAGGAATTGTATCCACGGAATCTGCCGGCGAATACTCCTCCGCGGCGAAAGGTGAAACGTTGGAAGATACCATGCGCACGGTGGAGAGCTACAGCGACATCGTCGTGCTCAGACACTTCCAAGCCGGGTCCGCGGCGAAAGCGGCGAAAGTTATGCGCGCTCCTTTAATTAACGCCGGCGATGGTCCAGGGCAGCACCCAACGCAGGCATTGTTGGACGTGTATACTATTCAAAAAGAGATTGGTCGATTGGATGGTTTTAAAATAGCATTCGTCGGCGACTTGGCCAACGGGAGAACCGTGAGAAGTTTAGCTATGGCGTTGACGAAATTCGACGACGTGGAATTTTTCTTCGTGGCCCCAGACGTCGTTAAAATGAAAGATGACATTAAGTTGTTTTTGGACGAGCGAGGCGTGAAATGGACGGAAAGTACGGATTTAATTGCCACGGCGAAGAAAGTGGACGTGTTGTACCAGACGAGAATTCAAAAAGAACGCTTCGGCGACAGATTGGATGATTATGAAAAGGCAAAAGGAAAGTACATAGTCGACCAATCCGTGATGGATGCGTTGTCAGATACAGCGTGCGTGATGCACCCCTTACCGAGAGTCGATGAAATCGACCCAGCGGTTGATGGTGATAAAAGAAGCGCCTATTTCCGCCAAGCGCAAAACGGGTTGTTCGTGCGCATGGCTCTATTGAAGGTATTGTTGTTGAAGTAAAGTGAGTAAATAAGAAGGAATATATATATATGTGCACACGAACTGCGAAGAAAGAAAAGAGAGAGAGAGAGAGAGAAAAGGAGATGTGGCGGCACAAGCCGCGGAGCAGTGCTTGCTGTTCTTGTTCTTGTTGTTAATATCACACCTGTTGTACGCGCGAATCACCATCACACAAGAAAAAAAGTGAAAAAGCGGTTAGAAATATCTCACAACTTCCTTTTACGCAAAGAAAAAATGAGGGAACGAAGGACCGCTTCATCTCGCCTCTCGCCTGAGGCGCGGATGACCTCGCGCATCCTGCTGCCGCTTCCTCGCTCGATATCCTCGCTCTACTCGCTGCGTTTGGTCGTCGCGATGAGTTGTCTTCTCTCTTCTGTTTTCGTTTCCGCGAGTGGCGGTGAAATTCCCGTCGTCACCAACAAGAACGCGCAACCAGAAAAAGTGACAAGGAACTTCAGAGAGGATCTTCGCGCTCGGGTCAATGGCGTGCACAGAAACGTTATCGATTGCAACGCGTGCGTGAGAGTGAATAGATTTATTCACACCGAGTTAGTCGAGATGGAACGGGAAGAAGAAACCACGAGTAACGTCGTCGATACCATAGAATCCGAAGAGGAGTTGGCCAAACATCACGCGAAAGAACTGAAAACGAGAAAACGAAAACTCTTACACGGAAGAAGCGAACCGAAAATACGCGACACGTTATTACACGCGTGCATGAAGTGCTCGAATTACGACGTCAAGAGGAGATATGATTTGCAAGATTCAGATTGCGATGCGTGCAACGTGATACTCTTCGGTAGTAAAGAGAGAGGGCGAATATTACTAGAAGGCAAAGACGGCCAAGTAGAGGTAGAGGTGGACGAGAGGCGAATGGACCGCGCGTTCCACGCTCTCGTCGATCATACGTTTGAATTAGGTACCCCTGGGCTGCACGAGATGGTAGACTTTCTGTGCGTGCCTCATTTCTGTCAAGCCGAGGAAGCCGAGCAGCAGTTCCCTGGCGATTTAGCGGAAGAGCGGCACGAGGAACTTTGATTTAAATATATAGTATTTCTGATCTTAAACGTCACAAACTCTTCATACTCCCCTACTTCGTTTACTTCTGTGCGTCATAAAATTTTGTATTCGTACCCACGAACAATAACGCAACAGCGAGCGAGAACATGAAATCTCTGGCGTCTCTAGTATCGACTCTCGTTTCTCGTGATACGCATCGAACGCTTCATCGTCGTCCTCGTCCTATTCTCCGCATTCTTGCAAAAGCATCGCTGACAACAAATAACGCCGTTGTTTCTTCTTCTTCTTCTTCTTCGTTGTCGTTGAGAGAAACGAGAGTGGAGGAGGCAGTTAGGGGAAATGCATTCGTAGAAAATGCTCTTCTCGAATGCGCGGAGAATGTTCCAGAGATAACCTGGTCGCACGAGCAAATCAGAGAAGAACTAGGGAGAGATATATCTCGCGTTTTCATAGCCGTTGAAGACGACGACGACGACGACGATGATGAAGAGGTGAAAAAGCAACTCGCAACAGAAAGCAACGACAAAAAAGTGCTCGGGTTTATCGTCTGTTGGCTCGTCGCAGGGGAGACACAGATTTTGGAACTCGTGGTGAGGAGTGATCAGAGAAGAAGAGGCATCGCGAGACAACTTCTCGATGCAGCCGTAAATGCAGGTCCTGGAAACGAGTTGCACTTGGAAGTTTCCGAGAGGAACGGAGCAGCGATAGCTTTGTACGAAAAGTACGGCTTCGTTTATCCTTCACCGAAAGTAGTGCGGAAAAATTATTACAAAGATGGTTCGGGCGCCGTTTTAATGTCCATGAATAGCAGTAGCAAAACTAGCGACAGCGATAGTGATAGCAGCAGCGATGCGCAAGAAAATGGAAATGAAGAGCAAGTGATGTCAACTCGCGAATTGGTGAGGCGTTTGGCAGGATTACCAGAAGAACTTGCGAAAGTCCCAGCCCCGTTGGATCCAAACGATAGAAGCGACGTCGATGGCGATTCGTCGACGCGGTATTTAAAGACGCAAGTACCTATACGCGAAGTTCCTTTTGAACGTAACCGCGGAGGAAATGACTTCTCGTATAGACGTTCGAAGAGACGCAATAGTCTTTTAGATGGATAAAGTTGATGCATACAAAATGTACCAGGGTTGTCTACGGGAGTTTCGGTTTTACAAATCATCCAATACTATTTCAGCGGCATCTTGTGTTTTGACCATTTGCGATTTCAAGACGATTCCCTTCGCTGCGTTGGCTTCGATTTCTTTCGCCTTCGCTACCATGTCTTTCACTATTCAAGTCCGTCAAATACGAATCTGCGCCGTTTTCTGAGATGAATAACATCCGTACTAAGACTCATTGGTGTCGTCAGACATGTTCGTCAACTCCACAAATCTAACTTTAGAGGAGTTCGAGTACGGCGAAGCGTACATCGCATCGCTCTCCTCCGCAATTTCGTCGCTCCAATTGATCCTGCCGTCTTTTATCTTCAAGCTATTCGCTACCAAATATCCAATTGTACATATCGACGTGTACAAGATGTATCGCACCCAAGCAACGGCGCCTAAACTTACTAAAAGCTGACTCGTTGCTAATACGCCTAACGCGGGTAACCACGGTACGAATGGCGCTTTGAAATCGCCAGATGTGGGAATATTTAGTTCTCCCGCATCGAGCATATGGAACGACGCAGTCGCTAGAACTATGCACACAGCCATGAAAACTAAAGACCACGACGGTTCACGTTGAACGTACAAACCCGAAAAAATCAGCGTCGAAGCGCAAAGTAACCCACATCTCAACAGCACTGGCGCTCTTTCCTTGAAAGATGTCGCATCCTTTGGTGTGTATCGACGAACTAGCAACGCCATGTTGACGCTCAAAAAAATCGAGAGCGTTCCTATTGATACTAATTGGGCTAAAATATCTATATCTACAACCAACGCAAGCAAGCCGGTAGTGACTCCAGTAAAAATCGATGCGTTCACGGGCGTCCCGAACCGAGGCGAAACTTGCGCAAACCAATCTGGAAGCAAACCATCCCTAGACATTGTCATGTATACTCTTGGTTGCCCCATTAACGAAGAGAGCAAGCTTGTCGTTATTGCAAAAACAGCTCCAATGGAAACAACGACCGAAGCCCAGTGCTCGTGGTTGTTATCAAACGCAACCGCAAACGGAGCATCCACGTTAATGTACGTGTAATGGACCATGCCAGTAATCACCAAAGCCATCAAGCAATACAGGCAACCGCATATGGTGAGTGATCCCAAAATACCAATCGGTAAATCCCTGTTCGGTTTCTTCGTTTCTTCCGCCAAAGTTGCAACGGTATCGAATCCAACAAACGCAAAAAATACCATCGAAGCGCCGGATAAAATACCTCGAAATCCAAACTCTGGAGGTACGAAAGGTTTCCAATTCTCCTCGTCGACACTCGTGCTCCCGGTGACTAAAACGAAAACTACCGAAAGTAAAGCTGCACTCGTAACGGCAATGTTAAACTTCGCCGTCTCTTTCATGCCGACAATGAGAAGTGTCGTAAGGATTCCAACAAGAAGGAAAGCGACGATATCAATCTCAATCAATGACTTGTATACGACGACGCGAAGCGCGTTTGGACTTTGTCCGATGAGAGTGGAGAAGTAGCTGGTAAAGCCACGAGCAACGGCGGCACCTGCGATGGTGAGTTCGAGCGCGAGATTACATCCAGTGATGAAAGCGATGTATTCGCCAAACGTCAAAGCGATGTAATTGTAAGCTGAACCGGCCACTGGAATTTGTGTCGCAAACTCGGTGTATGCAGTTGCCGTAATTAACGACGTTATCGTCGCGAGCAAATACGAAATAACAACTGCTGGTCCCGCGTGTTCTTGTGCCGCAGCTCCTGTCAAGACAAAGACGCCCGCACCTACGACGCCTCCAATCCCGAAGAATATCAAGTCTGTGGCACCCAAGTCTCGTTTTAACGACTCCCCCGAAGAAGACGTTGTTCCTTCTATGCACGACCTTTCAGATTTCACCTTCAGAGCTCGAGTGCACAACAGTCGCGTAGCATCCAGAATATCGCGGCTAGTCGGCATGGCTCACGTTTAACAAACGATACCGACAGGCGTCGCGTTTGCTCTGCGTTCTTTTGAAGTTTTTCTTTTTGAAAAATCCCCTCTCGCTTCCTCGGAAAAACAAGAAGTGTTGAACTGCTGTAACCGACTTCTTCTTTTTTAGCACTCTATAAGAAATGAGTGCGGTATTATGGTATCATCAGAGAAAATCATTCGTTCGATTAGCTGTCATATTGATTTTACTCTTGAGTGCAACAGTCGTGATACTCTTTGGGGATGTTTTGTTTCTAGCGCAAAGGAATGCCTTCACCTCTTCAGCAGCAGAGAACGAACGCGACAGAGTAATCCGATTAGGTGATTTGAACGAAGCAGATGAAAATAGAAATGAAGAAGTAGAATCGAAACAAGTGGAAGAAAGCATGGTGCCAGGAAATACGTTAGGTGAAGAGTATCTGAATATCATAGAACGAGATGAAGAAAAAGAAGAAGAAGAAATAGTTGAAGTGGACGACATAGTAAATAGAAAGGTCGATGTATTTGAAGAAGATACAGTTGCTGAACCTTCATCGTCAACTTCATTATCAACATCAACGACAACAACGACAACAACAAAAGCGGCAAAACTCACTCAGGTACAAAAGGATACGTTAGAAAAATTAGTAGGTGTCGAGTTCTTCGATGGTCTCGTTCCACCAGATTATGTGCCGCAAGCTGAATATAAATCTCCGTGTTGGAGTGCTGGCGACAGAACTTTGCAATGCATGCCATTTTTCTATGTTTTAGGACACTGGCAATCCGGCGGGCAGGACTTGATTGGTAGACTCGTAAAACATCCGAACGTTATCGGCACGAGACATTTCCACTTTTGGAACGAACCGAGGCCGCCGCGAGAGTATTCGCAAGGATACGGTTTCGCCACGGAAACGATTCGAAAAAGCGAAGAAGTAGCGAAGGATCTCATTTTCGGCGACGACTCCCCAGGAACATTTGCGAACTCCTGGAGTGAATCTACGCGCTTGCATCTTTCATTTGCCGAGGACGTCAAGCAGTGCTGGACGAAATGCCAAGAAAAGTCAAACGAAACCCCTGAAGGAAAGACACAAACCGAGCGTCGAAGATGCATTGACGGCGATTTAGAAGACCAAAACGCAGAACCGATAGGGTGCGGACGACAAGCGATGAAGAACGACCCGCCTTCGGAACTCGGAGGGCACGGCATGAGCGTTCCTCACCTGATGCGTTACGCGTATGATATCAGAGATAGTAACGGTGAAAATACGGCAAGCAGATTAAAGTTTATACTCGTATTAAGAGAACCGGCAGAACGTCTACACGACGCTTTCTGGCACTACGACCATTACCAGAAATATTTTGGCGCGAGTGAAGACGGGTTTGATAAATTCGCGACAGAAATGATGGGTCACTTCAAGTTATGCGAGAGTGAACACAGCACGAAGGGATGTGCCCGACGATTTGAGACGTACCATCCAAAATTTGAAGCCGTATTCTTCCACGCTGACCAGCTCATTAAAAACATGTACTCCGTATGGCTCGAGAGATGGTTCCAAGTCTTCGATAAAGAACAGTTTTTGTTTCTGAGATCAGAGGATGTGTTCGGTTTGCCCAACCCAGTTTCTGCGACGCCATGGGATTACGAAAACAACGAGAAGAAGAAAAAACGTGGGATGTCCGAAGCCTTGCGGAAAATTTCGAAACATTTGAACATAGGCGAAATAACAGATGCGATGTTGGAACAAATGATTGAAATGCCGGAAACGGACGACGCGCGTGTTTTACAAAAAGGCAAAATATCGCCCATGCGAAAAGAGACGAGAGAGTTACTCAACGAGTTTTATCAGCCGTTTTTAGAAGAATTGGCCGACAATATAGGCGACGAGGCTTTTTTGTGGGATGGCTTTCGACGATAGAACCTAATGACTGAATAATACACGTAAATTTACATTAGGTGTTCAGTTTCTTACGGATTTTTTTTTAGTACATTCTTTCTGTCTATAACTCCTCTAAACCGCTCATGAGTTTTTCAAATTCTCTCGGATCCATCTGAGGCGACTTTGCAGCTTCCGGTGATGCCGGAACCACATCTTGACCTCGGTTGTGAGAATGTTGTATTCGATGAGAAGGGTCAGAATGGCCATGGGTAACATCAGCACGAGGAGGTGGTGAAGGAGATGACAAAACACGCGGCGACGGGCTTTGCAAAGTCGGCGAACCCTCGACGCTCATCAAATCACCGATGAATGCTTCTGGATTCAGGATGCTCGTACCGCCGATGAATACGTCGCGGTCGAGCTCCTCGCTCAAATTGAACCCTTCCCGAATCTCACCACGAGTCACGCCTCCCAAGACGAAGACGATGAGACGCTTCTTTTTTATTTTTCTTTTCGATTCCATGTCATCTTCGGTGAAAGAATCCGGCGTTCCCGTTCGACTTGGAACGTCTGGAATTGCCGATCCGTTTCGAGCGTGTGCTGCCCATCTTCCTAATTTCGCGTGCGGTCGTGTTGTAAGATTCGAACCACTCGAGCTCCTCTGTTCATCATTCTCACCGCCGCCACTGGTAGAACCGTCTCGAAAAGCTTTCGTGCCGTCGCTATTTTTGCCATTTGCCTCGCTTGAGAATGGAGGTAAAGCAGAACAGGATGGGAAATCGTCAGATGAAAGCGCGTTACCCTCCAATTCTCGCAACATTGCCGCGACCCTTGGAACGAATCGGTCGAAGCTTGCTTCATACTCGTTATTCGGCGTTGCTTTCAATCGTTCATCTACTCGAGGTCTGTTCATCCGAGTACTCTTCGAAGTCGTCGCATCTGTTTTACGAATCTTTGCCCCAAGCTGTTCTAATTTTAAGACAGTGTCGATATCTTTTCGCGTTAGACCGCTCGCTCGTATCCATTTTAGCGCTTCTTGCTCGTCAATCTTCTCTGGATGCGTCGCGGCGTAAATCATCAATAATCTCAGCTTTTCTGCCGCCGGCAGCGTTTGTTCAATAGTAATAGTGTAGGGCGCATTATTTCCTGCCTCGTTCGCATTGTCGCCTGCGCTTGTAGGAGGACTGGATAACATGTGAATAATATCTTTCGAAGTAGCCTCCCCGAAAGCAACCATTTGTTCCATTCTGCCTACTAAAGCTAGGTCGCAAACATTTAGCACATGATTAAGTTCAGCGGCTATGGAAATGTGAATGCTAAGTTTTGCTCGTCTGGCTAAAGTTTCTGGCAACGCCTGAACCATTCTCTTGATGTCTGAATTCGAGGCATTCTTCTGGTTCGCTTCATTTTCAATGCGCCCTTTTTCAAATAATTCGCTCATCACTTTCACGACGTGCGCGTGTCGCAACTCTACAAATAAAGCATCCTTTTCATCTAATTTCGCTACTTTTTCTTCAACACCCTTATTCGTATTAATAGAGAACGTGTACACTGAATTTGGCACGTTCAAGAGATCGTGTATGATTGCTTCATACGTCCATTCGTGTATGATTGGCGCGACGTAATCAAACGACCGATCTAATATCAACACTTCGCACGTAGAAGTGTCTCCGCTTGTGCCCAAATTGGAGCTCACGGAGCCATTAGTTTTCTTCATCTCCTCGTCCGCTGATTTCTTCTCTCGCATGTTTGAGAGCAAATACTCCGTTTGTCTCGCTACCGCTTCGCATGCGTTTCTTCCAATAATTTCCCCGTCCTCGTTCATTATTCCTTTCTTATACCGAATGTTTGCATTCAACTCTCCAATCGTCGACAGCATTGTCGATAAGCGCGTCGAACACGCGTCGACACATTCGCCTAAAGTTCTACCGCACTCGCCGAACAGTGCTGGTAACGCACCGTCGTAATCGACCGAAAAGGATCTGGAATCGTTCACTTGGAACTCGGAGTATACCTCTTTGCATGTTTTCAAATGACGAATCAAGTTTGCATTCTGTTGCAATCGTAGAAGCGTTTCTTTTTGGACCGGCGAGGAAAAAAATACGTGCGCTGCGCGATACGGGTTCGTTGGTTTCTTCCTTGACTCTTTCTTGTTGCTGTCGTTCTTTTTGTTGCCGAAAAGTGCCATTTTCTTCTTCTTTTTCTTCTTCTTCTCTTCGTTGCTATCGTCTTCATCTTTATCGTCGTTCGTTTCGCTCACGTACCAGTCTTCAATCAACGCTCGTATTGCTTTCTCGTTTGTTGGAGAAATAAAATATATCGCTTCCCTTTCCGGTTGCGGTTCGCGAGATTTAAGAATAGACTCGACGCTCGTGATGGACCGTTCCGCCATTAAGTCTGCCATACCTACCGCAGAAGAGACGACTTTAGTCGTCACGTCGTCTAAAATCAAAACTCTCCACTCGAACGAAGATTGCGACGAAAATACATCTTCTTCGTCTTCTTCCTTGAAACTGTTAAAAGCGCCGAGCATGTCGTCCAATATTCTCTCTCGCAAACACTTCCGAAGCCCACTGTCGCTGCTCGCGACGCTGCTGCCGCGTGATGGAGCGTTCATTTTTTCTACAGCGCGCTACTATTAGTACTGCTACTACTGCTACTACTACTGCACTACTTCTTCTTTCTGAAAAGAAGTCTCTCCTTCTTTGCTCGCTAAACTATTGCAACGGCGTGTTGTGATGTATTTCTGTCCCCGCGTGTGCGCGTGTGCTCTTTTTTTGAAAGAGCGATACCACTTTTTCTGCTTAACAGCTTTGGCAAAAAAAAAAACGACTTCGTAAACGAGGAGTCGCCAAAAAACTTAAGAAACTCGCACTGAACGCACACCGTCTGGTGGGTTCTCTAAACTCGCTCGAACATCCACAATCGTCGTCGCTCTGCTTTTCCGCGAATAAAGCCGCGCAGAGCTGACAAAAGATCTCGGTTTGTGGAGTGAAAACAGCGTGCGTTTAAGCCAAAAAATCTTGTGTCTGCATTTTCCTCATCGTTTGACTTTTGTTCGTCGTCGTCCAAAAAGTCGTGCGTTCCTCGAAAAGCGGCAACGTTCAACAAAGACTCGCACAGAAACAGACAGAGAAAGAGATCGAATAGGCGATAAGTGTAAACAGAGCGAGCGCTTTGTATTGGTGCAATGCCCATCCCGAGATCGCTCGCGGCGAAGAAGAAACGAAGACCGGCGGGTTCGGTAAAGAAACCGACGTCGTCTTTGTCCTCGACTCCCCAACGAGAAGAAGGAGACTATGACGACGACGACGACGATGAAGAAGAAGGTGAAGAGCAACGACGGCGACAACCTTCCTCGTCATCCTCCCCAGCATCTTCTTCACGATCGTTCTCCTCGCCTTCTCTGCGCGAAAATAGGATGAACTCTCACGAGGAACCGCAGTTCCGACCGGCGCCTGGGTTGTTTGGAGACGACGACAACGACTTGACAGGTGGAAGCAACAAAAGTAGCGCAGAAAAGAAAAAGACAAAGTTTCGTCTCGAGACGTTGGATGACGAGGACGACGGCGAGGACAATACTGATGAAGGAGAAGAATGCGAAAAAGAGAAGCGGGCAAAGAAAGTATCAACGACGGCATCGAGTGCGAGGAATGGACACGATACTAGCGCATCACACACGGCGAGCGACGTGTTATCTGAGGCGAAGGAAGTTCCACGACTGAAAGCGCTCTATAATCTCGACTCGATCGAAGACGCGAAACAACTGTTCCAAAAGCTCTCTGCATGTCGAGCACTAGTGCGCGGTAAAACTATGAAACTTTTTCGAAAGAGTTCTCCAACAGCGTCAGCAATTATGCGGTGTTTAGAAAAGATGCACCCGAGAGGAACGCTAGTGATCGATTCGGTGCACTATCGCACGCTCTATGGAGACGAAGATCGTTGGGATTCACTGTACTCGTACATATACGGTGGCGTTTACGGAACGATGTGGGATCCATCGAATGAGCTCATAGAGTATCCAACCTTAGAAATCTGCGACGACTGCGAAAAGCCTTACAAACCGAGGTCGCGAGGTATTTTCGTCGAGGAAAAAGGAGACGGAGACGAGGGCGCGAATAGTTTTAGTTTAGTCAGTAATCGCAAACTCAACTCCGCTCGCTGCGCTGGATACAAGAAAGTCGTCGAAAGTACCAATACTAATAATAGCAACGACGATAGCGAAGACGGGCACTCGTTGAGTGACGAAGATTCGAAGCATATGCCCGGGTACATCAAGGCAACGTGGTATAAATCTCCGAATCCACATTGTGACGATTTGGCGAGAATTCCTCGATGCGTTTTGTCTTGCTTCGACATCGCCGAATTGCCCGATTCTTGTAGAGAAGTCGTGCTAAGAATCCTGAAACGACCGACAAAATATAGCCCAGACTCGAACGCTCCAGAAACCTGGCACAATATCAAAGAATGGAAGAGACCGTTTTTCTCCTTTTCGGGTAACGAATACGATTTGGTTCGAAGTAAATCGGAATACGCGGCGTGGATTTTGGTGTGCGGTCCGTTCCATTGCGAAAGAATCACCATTTCTGCGCACGAACTCATCGATAGCGTCCCCGAATTTGATACCATGGAAGATATTCTGGATCACGTGGAGAGAGAAGTTCCGTTTGCGCGTTTGAACGATCAAAATGGAGAGGACATTAAAGTCTCCGTGGACGATAGATTTCTTTCGTTTAGTTTTTGCGCTGAAACTTTTCCGTTCAAATGCCAGCTCGATGGTGCGAAACGCAAGGCGCGCGGAGCCGCTCTCGAGTTTGCCTTTCGACGGCCAAAACCTGTCTTTGAACGCACTGATCCTTGCGCTGAACGCATGCGATACGACGGTTTTGAGCCTTCGTTCTTGTGCGATTTACAAGAGATGAATGATTCGGCGATTGACAGGATGAAGTGCGATTGCGAACAAGGAGAATTGTACGATGAGCTTGTGAGAGAAACGGAACGCATGAATTTGATGAAGCGTCCAGAACCGCGGAAGTTGCGATTCCCGCTAGGTGCATGCGTTCAGTGTAAAATGAGCACGGGGTGGAAATCTGGCGTTGTCGTGCAACACTGGTACAAACCAAACGCGGTTGCCGTGCGCGAGTTGGACTTGAATCCTCGCGCGCGCTTCCCGTATCAAATTCAACTCGATGGTAAAAATGGCGAGGAGGGATTAATATTTGCACCAGAAGACGTCGATGATTGCATCCGTCGGCCAAAGATATCAAAATCCGAGCCCAGACCGATGCTTCGTTTCAACATCAACGATCTCGTTTTGGTTCTCGTGCGGAAAGGTGTTTGGTCGAGCGGCAAAATCGTCAAGCACTGGAGTTTAGGTGAACTCGAAGGAAAAGCGAAAGTGAACAAAAAAGGGGAGATATTCCGTTTGAAGAAAGGGACCAGCGAGGAATACGAATCGCAGCCGCATACCATGTGGGACTGTTTGTGGAACATGTACGCGTACGAAGTAAGTTTGGACTCAGAGGATACCGTGACAAAGTCGAAAAGGTGGTTCGTCTGCAACGACTTGGACGCGCAAGTGCGTCTTAAACCTTCGTTTCGGAACAGGACAAATGGAAGAAATACAGGCAGCAGAGGTAGAAGATGAAAAAAAAAAGAGTTGATACTATCATGTTTCGACATACATTTAGTGCATGTACTCTGTGCATATTAAAAATAACAACTCGCATTATTCGTTCGTTTGTTTATTCGTAGATCCACTTTTGCAAGGCGTGTTCGTATTCGCAAACGCCTTCCGGGAACCACAAAGCGATTTCGTGGTTCGCCGATTCGACGGCGTCCGAGCCATGAATGACGTTTCTTCCCACTTCAATGCAGAAATCGCCTCTCAAAGATCCCGGCTCAGAGGCCAACGGGTTGGTCGCACCGATGATCTTTCTACCAGTCTTGACGACGTCCTTGCCTTCCCAGACCATGCAAACGACCGGGCCAGAGCACATGTACGCGACTAATCCAGCGAAAAATGGCTTGGAGCTCAAATCCGCGTAGTGCTTTTCCGCGTGTTCCTTGGTGACCATTTGCATCTTCATGGCCTTCAAGTAAAAGCCTCTTTGCTCGAATCTTTCGATGACCTTGTGGATGAGGCCACGTTGGACGCCGTCCGGCTTAATCATGATGTAAGTGCGTTCCATGTTTGTGTTTGTGTGTGCGTGAGAAAGTAAGGTGAATGAAAAATGATCTCGGCCGCCGCACGCTTTTCCGCCGTCCAAAAGAAAAGGTGAAAAAAAAAGTGCTCCTCTCTCTCTCTCTCTCTCTCTCTCTCCCTCTTTTCTCTGAACAAACCACGCAGAAGAAAAGAAATACGCATCAAAACGCCGCCATTTTTTTCGACGATGACGATAGAGACGAAAATGATGTCATCCCCGGAAGCCTCGTCCACGGCGGCGGCGCAGATTGAGATTCTTCTCAAACCGAGCGACGTGAACACGGAGGCGAAATATTACGAAAAACTCATCCGACGAGGCATCGAGGAATGTAACTACGAAACGTTTTCGAACGTCTGCGTGCAGAGACACCACCACACCGGCGCTGTCGCGAACAACGACGAGACAACGAATAAAAGCGATATAAATGGTACTAATAATCATTCGCAGGTAGCAGGAGGAAGAAATAGAGGTAAAGGCTTATATGCGACGAGAGATTTCGCCGTCGGCGACCGAGTGTTAATAGAACCGCCGATGGTGGCCATGCAACACGAGAGAAACAGAAACGACGCGATCGTCTGTTCGTTCTGCTTTCGATACGTCGGGTCTATTGAAAAACAAATTGGACAAAGATTGTTTCATCAGTTATCGTCCACGCAAGAGAAGCAGCAGCAACAACAACAAAACGAACAGCAAATGTCGGCGACGCCGGCAGACGCAGCCGCCGAGGAAGCGGCGAGGAGGTCGGGAGATCTCGATATTTTAAATAGCATGGCATCTATTGGAGAACCGAAATTACCATTAGCAGACGAGTACTTCCCTCTTCCAACTGAGCACGCGTGTTTAGGTGGCTGTTACCGCGAAATATTTTGCTCGAACGAGTGCGCGCGAAACGCTTGGAACTCACACGAACGAGCGATGTGCATCGGGAACAACAACCGAGACCAAGAGGAACATGCAAAAATTCGCGGATCTATGATGCATCAGTTCATCGAGCACGCGAAAGATACGAACGATATCTTCATCTTAGCCGCAAAAGTTGTCGCCATGGTTACAGAAAATGCCAGCCTCGCCCTGAGCGACGCGGGTAATAACATGACATTTTTAGAAGCTTTAGAAGTTGCTTGGGAACCGTTTTCTCGAGTTCAGAAAGCTATTTGGTGGGATATCGTCGCCATTCCTTCGGATGTAGAGGAGAAAGACGAGGAAAGTTTTAGACAGCAACTCATTGAGCTCGCATCAGATTCTTTGGAGTTGTTATGTAAGGCCTGGCCAGATCGCGCTCAGGCGTTTCCTGGCTTGTTCTCCTTACCAGTTTGGGGAGCCATCGTCGGAATGTTTGAATTGAACAATTTAGAACTCGTCGTAGAATCTCCGGTGGAAAATTATTTCCTCGCCGTGGACGGCTTAGCTGACGAGAACCAAAAAATGGCAATATTGCCTCAAACGCAACCATTTCTGGATGCGTTGGACGTGAAATACGACATCCCTTGTTTAGGAACAGCGCTTTTTGCGTTGCAATCCAATTGTAATCATGACTGCGATCCGAACTGTCATCCGTTCAAAGACGAGACCGATATAAACGGGAGTTGCGTTTTAGTTGCGCGGAAACCGATACAAAAAGGAGAGGAATTGACAATTAGCTACTTAGAAGACGATCAAATGGATTGGGGCAGACGCCAAGATGCCTTGTCAGATTACGGTTTCGTGTGCAGATGTGCAAGATGCGAATCCGAAGTCAGTCAATCTCGAGGACGACAAAAGATGAAAATGTAAAAAGCAACGAGTGTCGGAACATTTTTTGCTTTCGAATACGCTACCCTAGTAATAATAGTTATTATTATACACGCAAGCTACGCTACGAGTTCTTCTTCAATTTTTAAAATGTACGTCGACGTCGTATCCAGAAAGTATTCCGCTCGGTCCAAGTGAACACAAGATGCCGCGTCCTCGACGTTGTTATCAAACGAACACAAGGAATTTCTCACTTTACTCTTGTTCTCGAACTTCGCTTCATTCAACGTAGAAACCAAATCCTTGGCATTGGCTTCCGATATCACATCATTTACGCCTCGAACGACTCGAATTCCCCGCAACGCATCTGGTATTTCGTTATTGACCGATTTCAAGAGCTTCTTCACGTCCCAGTCGTTCTCTAACGAAGGAACATCGAGCGCCGATGTTGCGTTTGAGAAACACGTGCCCGATTTACCTCTGATTGTCCAATATCGCTCGTAAAAATCGTCGTTGGTAGTATTAATAGAATCTCCTAAAGCTATTCGTTTACTTTCAAAATCTTTATGATTTCGCTCCGACGAAGATCCAGCGCCAATCAGTGTCAAACTGTGTACGAGATTTTTACTCTGCAACGCATGCTGCAACGCCAGTCCGCACCCCGTACCGTGCGCAATGATGTGAATGCCTTCTTCTGCTAAACCGCAATCCTTTCGCACACCAGCGAGCTCATCGAGTAAGAAATCATCAACATTTGCATTTGCATCTAATTTATGCTTGGACTTTCCTCGATTTAACTGGTCGTAGAAGAAAATCTCTCTTCGAAAATCGTCCGGAGTGAACGCTAAGATTTCAATCGCTTCGAGATATTTCATGTCCAGACGCTGGTCGTGTATGACGAGCACGGGAAGGCACGTTTTGTTTCCTCTCTTAAATTTACCCACTTGTCGCACGAACGTCTGAAGATTATTCACGTAACCTTCCGAAAAAGTGCTTTGGTACGCAGCCTGCGACACCGGAGAGTCGATGTCTGCGTAGTACCCGCAGAAAGGTTCTCGCGCTGCTTCAGCTTTTTCTGCAAAAGTTGCAGAGCACGACAAAGACGTCGTCATAACCGCCAAAGATGAGAGGGATACAAAATCTCGCCTGCTCCGCATGTCGCATTTCGCGCTTTCCATCTTGCTCTTATTGTTACTATTCTTCTCGTTGTTCTTTTCATTCATATTCGCGTCGTATTCATCGCGACGCTCGCGGTCGCCAACACGTTTCTCGTTAGAAGCAAGGAAACGCAACGCTTCTCCACCTCTCCTTCTGCTCTTGACGTTGGTTTTGACGGCAGCGTTGAAACGCCTCAAGGACGACGACGAGAGCGAGGAGGAGGAGACCATAGTCGTAGATGCTGGTGGGTGCGGTGTCTGGTCCAGCGCGGCGAAAGTTAATTAAGTGTGAGCGCGCACCGGATGTTTTTTTTTCAAGAAAAAGAAATTTGCTTGTCAATGCTTGTGCGACGGACAAATTTGTGACATCTCTCCGAAAAATCAGAGAGGGCAGAGTTGCAGAGGGCAGAGGGCTCGACAAAGAGAGAGAAAGAGAAGAGAGACGAAAAATCTTCATAATAAAAGTTTAGTAAGCGCAAACAATGGCGAAGAGAACGAAGAAAGTCGGTACGTAAATTGAATCGAACAATAGTTGTGCATCGCGTGTGCGCCAACGCGTGATGATGCGTTGTTCGCATCGGAGGGGATGTGAGACAATTGCGCCGCTTGCACATTCCGCCTGAAAGGATGCGGCAAGCCCTGTCTCCGTCGTTTTCCGGGCTTTTTCTCGTTTCGAAATGCGCTCAGTTCGTATCGACGTTTCGGTTAGATGGTCATCAAAGTGTCCAAATTGAACGCACACACGTTCGTTTGACGCATTTATACATCTTCTGGATCGAACACGCGCTCGCACAGTGTTTATTCCGCGACTTTGGATTTCTCCCTCTCCTCATTTTTGACCGGCCTCTCACTCTCTCCCCACCTTCGCTTTGGGAACTCACCGAATTTGTCTTTTCTTTACTACTCTCTAATACGCAGGTATCACCGGGAAATACGGTACGCGTTACGGGGCCTCCCTCCGTAAGGTCATTAAGAAGCAAGAAGTCTCGCAACACTCGAAGTATTTCTGCGACTTTTGCGGTAAATATGCGGTCAAGCGTCAAGCTGTCGGTATTTGGGGGTGCAGTGGTTGCCACAAGGTGAAAGCCGGCGGCGCCTACGCTTTGAACACTTCCGGCGCCGTCACCGTGAGATCCACCATTAGACGTCTCCGCGAAGCTGTCGAGAAGTAAATTCATCATTTGTTTCTCGATGTAGTCGTATTTAGTTCATAATAATATTAATCTAGTAGCAAAGTTCATAAAAACACAACAACAATCGCGCGCGCTCGACACGGATGACTATTTTCGCGGTAACTCTATTTTTTTCTTCGCGAACACCTTGAGTGTATGTGCGCCTATTCTATCTACATGCTAAGCTCTTCTATATCGTCTATTGCACTTCGTGATTCCACAAGTCTTCCTCGGAGAGTTCAAATGGCTCTTTAAATGTCGACTTTTGCAAAGCTTGCTGCCTCGTTCGTTTCCGGTTAGTTCTCGCTTTCAAGTTTCTCAGTTGGTTGGATATCTGCGCTTGCATCTCCGCGGTACCGACCAAAGATTCGACTTCTTTTGCACTCTTCTGTTCTCTATCGGCGGCAGCGGCCATTTTCTTCTCCCTTTCCTTCCTCAGATTCCCGAGTTGTTGTTTCCATTTTTCTTTCCACTCTCGCGTTTGGACGTTTTCTAAGTTGCCTCTCGCTGACTGAAGCGTTTCGTATGCGGCTTTGATTTGAATAAACTTTTCCACGGACTCTGGAGAATTGTTCACGTCTGGATGATATCTCTTGGCTTTCCTTTTATACGCCCGCTTGACGGCTTCTTGACTCGCTCCGACGGAAACGCCCAAGATGAAATACAAATCTTCAGTAGATTTTGGATATTCAGACGACGACGCAGATACTCTCACGCGTTCTCTCCTCGCTCCTCCTCTGGCGTCGAGCAACGAAGAGGATGCGTTAACTTTCTTTCTCGCGTCTGTATTTGCTGCGTGCACGACCTTACGACACACGAGCGCGCCTTGCGCCTGCGCACAGAAAACAGACATCTGTCACAATAATATCTATGAAATGTAAATTTTGTGCTGACGGAAAATTTTTCATGCAGGTGGATGAGCAGCTTTTGCTGGAGAGGTGGGTCTCGTAACTGCAAAAAAAAAGGAAACGCAACAACGCCAGAAGAGAACACGGGAGCGGAGTTCATGATGACGATGATGTTGACTTCTTCTTCCAACGCCACCCGAGCGTTGGGAGAATCGATGATATTTCATCGCAAAATATCGAACGCATCGGCATCGTCGTCAACATCGTCAACGTCAACGAAAAGATTTACGAAGACGTTGACAACCAATGCCGCCGTCGCCGGCGGCACAAACGAGGCAAATTCTGTTTCTGCCTCTTCACCGTCGCCAGTATCATTAAAATCATCATCATCAAAATCGGAGGTAGAAAAGAATCATTCAGGCGGCAACGACGACTTTGTCGATAGTGATGTTAGTAGTGCCAGTGATCCAGTGAGCATTTATAACGAAGAGATGAAGGACGTTGACATGTTGTCCTTGGAAGAACTCTCCCAAAACTTTGAAGAGGTTCAATACGTCGCTCCAAAGGCATCGACATCTTCGCCGTCCTCGAAAGGAAAGATAAACACGGTGCTGAAAAATATAGCATCTTCCGTTTTCTCCCCGCAATGGATTGCGCTCGCGGTGACTTATTTCGTTTTGAAACGTTTTCGAGACGAGAGAGACGTAAAGTTGGTGAAAGAGATGCTCTCGATGGAGGAGAAAGATTTGAAAGAACTTCCAGTTAACGAAAGGCGTGTAGAAATCGAGCGAGCGCGTTTGAAATGGAGACTGAAACAGCTGCGCAAAGATAGAGGAAAGGTAAAAAACTTTAAAAGAGTAGAAATTATGATCACGGAAAGACTAAAAGTGCTGAATCGAATGAAGATGAAACAGGCGGAGGCGGAAGTAAAACGTGCCGAATGGCTCGAACGCGTAGGAGACGCCCAGGGCGCAGAAAGTGCCATCAAAGAAGCCGAGCGTATGGGCGATTTGAAATCAGGAACGATAGATATAGCAGGGAAAAAAGTGAAAACGCCGCACCCGGGAGCGAATCTGAAATGGATGAAACCGGAAGACTACGTCGAACAGTTGCAAAAATCTTTCTTGGCGAAAACCGAAGAAGAAGAAGAAGAAGAAGAAGAAGAAGAAGACAAAGCGGGCAGCGGTGCAAGCGCAAAATCAGGGAATGCTGTCGTCATTCCTACGCTCCTGCCCGAGACCGACGAAATAGTAAGAGGGCTAGATGGAGCTGGATCAGACGGGAAACCTATTTTTAGCAATATTACCGACAGCATCGATAGCGCCGTGACGGATAATATTAGCGAAGAAGAGATTAAAAGAGTTGAAGCAAAGGTTGAAGAGTTTTCTTCGTCCACACGTAGCGCGACGAACGAGAAAAGTGGAGAAGAAGAAATGCCCGCAGATTTAGAAGAAGCGCTCAAGAATATGGACAGGGACTTCATGACGATGAAATACACCGAAGACGAGCTTTTTGAAAAGTACGGAGACGTGCTCGATAAGTACGGCTTGAACGTGCCAAAAAACGAAACCGGCGCTTCGAACGAAGATTTCTATAAGCAAATGGATTTCGGCGAGGAAGGCGGCGATGAAGATAACCTTCACCCGCAACTCCGCGACCCGTACTATTATAAATCCTTGCGAGCTGTCCACGCTATTTTCGTCAACAGACCAAACCAAGAGTACGAGGAGTTTCTGTGCATGCAAATGGTTCCTGCAGAAATACCGGAGAAGGAGAGGCCAAAAGATACGTTTCATGTCGTCGCTTTTGAGTCCGTGGAAGACGCCGAACGATTTTGCCACTTGACGCGGTCGCAGCGAGAAGCAAATGAAGATCCTATATACACCACTCGACCGTTTTCGGTCAAAGGTTTAGAAGATGAAGCGGAAAAAGTTAATCGGGGCGTAACCGTCATCGGGGCCAGTCGAGTCGATTTGAAACCCGGGCGTTCGGCTACTTTGGTTTTAAACGAAATCATGAGCATAGGAAATGAGGTGTACTTTTGGGAATTCGCGAAGCAATGCAAGCGAACGTTCGACGAGAAGGAGGAGCAAATGAAGAAACCGGCGCCGCCAACCATCGACGGAGCGTTTTGAAATTTTTTAGTTGCTCCTTACTCGTCCCAGTACAAACAAAACATAGATAGCTCCTTTGGAATAAAAAAAAAACCACACATCAAAAAAAGATAACAAAACAAAAAATGCGACGTCAACTGACACGCGCGATAGTGTCCACCTCTTCTCGGACAGCGACGCATCAGTTTGCTTCCTCCTCTTCCTCTTCTTCGTTTGCAGCATCGCAGTCGGCTTTGCGCCCTTCACACGGAAGTGCGGTAAGGAGAACAGCGGCGACTCTGTTTTCGAGAGAGTGGTTGTTAGTGAAGAGTGCGCCGTCGCCATCATCATCATCATCAACAACAACATCACCATCGGGGAGACTTTTCACCTCGTTCCCCGCGGCGAGAACAACCTCACGACTACTGCGCCGACATCGACAGTACTCTTCGAGCGCGTTGAAAACGTTGTATGAGAATGGATTGAGTTGTGCGACGAAAGGTATCCGCGGTGTACCTCACTCCGTCCGAGCGCAGCATTTGGCAAGAAGAACGATGCACAAGACGTTGGCGAGAAAGAGTGCTTTGACTCCGACGACGAAATCGGACGCAAACTTTGCTTTGCGCTTTGCCCAAAGAAAAATGCACACGTCAATAAACGGAAACACAACGGGAAGGTTTAGTAAAAGAGGTAATAGTACGAGTAGTAATGGAAGTAGTCATAGTGGTAGCGCTGCAGCGCTCAGAAGTAACAATACAATAGTAGTGGGTTCGCTCTGCGCTGCGTCGATACCAGTTTTTGGAATGATGGCGAAGAGATATTATTTCGACTGTCGTACTGCTAAGTGTAGTCCAGTAGAGTCATCAGCATCTCCGTCGAATGCTAAAAGCACGGCGGAACACGTCAACGATGAGTTGAATGATCACCTGAAGGAAAAAGTGATGACTGTGTTGCGTTCGATACATTTGGCGTTTTTGTTTACGCCGGCGCTTATCTTCGCACCTTTAACGTACCTGGAAAGCTGTCCATTGTGGTACAAGAAATTTTGGTACGCTATGATTCGAAAGACCTTAGAATTTGCAGGTCCGGCGTTCATAAAATGGGGACAATGGGCATCGACGAGATACGACGTTTTTCCCGCGGTGCTCTGTCATGAACTCGAAAAATTGCAATCTACAGCTCCAGAACACAAATGGGAACACACAAAGTCAACTTTAGAAAGGGTGTATGGTGATACCTTTGATCACATTTTTGAATCATTCGACGAGCACCCGATGGCGTCTGGATCAATTGCGCAAGTGCACCGGGCAACGCTTCGCGAAGGCGTCGCTGAGTCGTCGAAGAAACGTCAAGATTTATTCTCGAGATTTAACTATGCGCTCATCGCTGGCGTCGAGATGCTATTATCTGGTCAAGGTTTCAATGCCGTCGTGGACGGCATCCGCGATATGTGGAACGACGGTGCGGCTGGAATTGGACATTTCTTACACTTGGACGAAGTTGCGCACGACGAAGAAAATGGAATAAACGCAGGCGAAGGAGGAAAAGGAGTGGTGACAAAGAAACGGAGAAGAAAAGAAAAGCGGCGAGAAGTAGCGGTTAAAGTCAGACACCCAGGCGTCGTTGACGCGTTGAAGCGTGATTTTAAAATTCTTCTATGGTTTGCATCATTCACGAGAAATATATCGTGGTTAGAACCCTTGCAACTCGAAAACACAGTCGGTCAATTCGGGGTGCACATGTTATCTCAGGTTGATTTAGGCGTTGAGGCTGAAAATTTGAACCGATTTCGAAAATCTTTTCTGTTGATGCCTGCGGTTTCTTTTCCTACGCCCATAACGTCGTTATCCGCGGAAGATGTGCTGGTTGAAACGTTTGAATCAGGAACGACTATCAGTTCGTATTTAGTATCCCCAGAAGTTGCAGACAAGATAGGTTTCGAGTGTTCAGAACAAAACAAAACGTTAGCCGCGTTGGGCGTGCAAACTTTGTTGAAAATGCTCATCGATGATAACTTCTTACACGCAGATTTGCACCCGGGTAATATTTTAGTTCGATTACCGGGAAAAAATATGAATTACAGTGGTTCGAAAGCAGATGATCACGGGCCAACTTTGGAAGCGAATGGCGAACGGCAAATGACGGATGCTCCGAAACCAGAAATTATCATTTTAGATACCGGGCTCGCCGCAACGCTGACGCGAGAAAATCAATCAGATTTAGCAGAAATGTTTTCAGCGATGCTTCGATGGGACGGACGCGGCGTCGCGGAGAGAATTTTGAAGTTCGTTGCGCCATCCTCGAAAGATTCATCCATACAGAATGATGAAATCGAGTCGGAGAGATTCAAATCAGAGATGGAAGAAGCGGTAAAGCAGTTTGCGGCGGGACCTCCTCGAGCGGGTGACTGCATGTCGCGCGTCTTTGAGATTGTACAAGAACACAGGTTATGTTTGGATCCGTCGATTATGATCGCCGTCGTTACTGTAATGGTGCTAGAAGGTTGGCAATGGCGTCTCGATCCGAGCGTCTCCATTTTAGATCGTCTAAATGACGTTTTAGAGCTTTCCAAGAAAAGGTTCCACCGTATGAAAGTCTTGGATTGGTCCTTGCGGGAAATGTATGATCCGTATAGCGGACCGAACTTTTACGAAAAGGATAAAAGTGGCGTGACGAGACGAAGCGAATATTTCGACTACGGCCTATCTCTCTACGCGTAGCTAAAACAGTTGTTTAAAAATACAAGTATAGTACCTAGGTGCGCTCTAAAGCGCAAATATTATTTTGCGAATACATTTTCACTGGATGCGCCCTTTGGCAAAACGAGAAAACTGCCGCCTTTTGTCGCGCTCGAAATGTGCCGAATGAATCCTTGGTCTGGGAAGAGAGAGTCTCGTTTCGACCTTTTCTCTTTCAATCGTTGTTCCGCTGCGTCCTTAATTTGTTGTTCTTCTTTGTCTCCTCGTTTCACCGTGGCTTGGAACATCTTTGCCATAATCGCTTCGCGTTTCTCTTTCTTCTTCCTCTTGTTGTATTCTTTACTCATTTGCAAGTTGCGTTCTTTCTTTAAAATCTCCGCGGCTTCGGCTTTGGCTATTTCCTCCTCGGTCATTTTCATTCTCTTACGCCTGCTACTGCTGCTCAGCATTCCTCCTCGCGGGTCTCCGTAATCTAAAGACATTAAACTCTCGTCAAAGTCCGTGGACTGTCCTAATTTCGCTCTTTGCCGAGCAGTTAGCTTGGACTCATCGATAACTGCTGGTTGTTTTTTATCGTCATCGCCAAAGGAAAAGTCTGAATCGTTCTCATCGTCGTCGTTGTTATCACCATCGCCACCTTCCTCGTTAAACTTGTTCTTCTTCTTCGAGTATTTCCCCGTTTTATTGTACGTGCGTACCATTTTTTCCTTTTATCTTTTTCCTTCCCGTCGCGTCGAGAAGTTGTGCGGATTTTGTTTTTTTTTCTGTTCTCTTGCTCGCGGGTACCGACTGACCGAAAACCCCTAAAAATCGAAGAAGAAGAAGACGAAGCGATCTCGGATCTAACAACTCCAAACTAAAAAGCCCCGCGACTTATCACTCGTTAAAGAAGAAAAAAGAGATGATTTACGACGTCAACTCTCCGTATTTCAGAAGTTTCTTGAAGAACTCTGGCGGCGCCAAGAATCAGTTCGCCAAAGGACCGACGGACAAAGGACCGAGAGCCTCGGAAAACAAACCCGTCATGAACGACTAGAAGAGAGTTTCACCTCAGAGCGAGAAGAAAGAGGAGAAGTACTTTTATTACAGCAGCAAAAAGAAGAGTGATAACACGTAACATTATAGATTATTAACATACAAATAGGTTGTTTTTTGTGCCCCTCGTCGTCGTCGTCGTCGTCGTCGTCGTTGTCTTTGTCGTCTTCGTCGTCGGTGTATTCCTCATCAAACATGGAAGAGCACCACCACCAACAACAACAACGAGAACATCAACAACAACAACAAAAGAAGGAAGAGGGAAATTGGGAGAACGTGGTTTTCTCCGTTGAAGCGCCGGGAGCGGTTTTGAACTTTCAAATCTTACTTGGGACGGAATCTGCGTTTTGTTACGTCGGGACGAGCGATCCTAGCACTTTTAACAGACTCGCCGTGTGTACCAAAGCTCGTTCAAGGAACAGTTCGTTTAAGTACGCGAGTTCTAACCCTTTAGGGGGCGACGCGAAAACTGGCGCGCAGTCCTTTGCCGAGCGACTCTTGAATTTAGTTCACACCGAAGACGGACACGGAGAAAAAGGTGCGAAATTGAACTCCATAGCAGTATCAGTAAACGTTGCGGACGATGCGTCTACTTTGCGTGCATTTGCAGAGAAGACTCTCGCCAAGAGACTATTAGAAATGTTAAAATGAGAAAGTACGCAAGTCTCTCTTATTCTTTTAAATACACGCGCCGTGCTTTCATTTCTGCGGAATGTATTCATTACAATACCTCTATCTTTTTCTTTTTGTTGTTGTTGTTGTTCTTCTTTTGATCAGTGTTATTCGAAAAACCTCCTTTAACCAGCTTTTCAACTTCTTCCACCGCCTTGGTTGTTTTCAAATCTACCACGCCCATACCTAAACTCATCTCAATTTGAGGTTTTCCTCCTTCTCCTTCTTTCTCTAATTCTCCCTTCTCCTCTTCGCCACTCTTGCAATCATCATCGACATCGTATTCTTCTTCGTCCAGGACGGCATCGATTTCAATCTCTCGTTTTGCTAATACCGGATCTTTTTTAATCTTGGCCTCCAACTGTAAATTTGCCTCGTGCATTTGAGGCAAAAACGCGGACAACTTACTCAACAGCGCCGAGGGTTGCGCGGGGACAATCGTTGGCATTTTGCTTGGATTCATAATCGTTTCTTCATTGCATTTCGTTTCTCTCTGTATCTCTTCGTTGAGCGTGTTAATGTTATTCTTTCTGCTTGTATTTTCTTTCAGTTGCACGATGTTCAAGAAACTCGCGCTTGGTATTGTTCCGTTTACGGGTCGCGTCTGCGCGTCTTTTTTCTCGATTTCGAGCAACAATTGCGAAGTCGAAGGTTCTTTCGATGATGGTGAAGCTTTGTTCGGTTGCGGTGCTCGCGTCTCTTTTTCATCTGCACTCGACGAGGCCATTTTCCCCTTTACGAGCATTTGAAAAGTCGTATATGGTTTAATGGAGGGAGGTGGTGTGTGTTTCCTGTTTCGAGCGTTTTTTGCACAAAAAAAACAACAGCGCGAACGTAATTCTTCATTCTTCCACTCTTCTTCTTCTTTCTCTTCTTCCTCGTCGATAAGACTGTTTCATCGCCAATAAACGCATCAGAAGAACGAAAAGGACGTCATCATGTCTGGTCCTTCTCCCGCGCAGCAAGAGGTGAAGAAGTTCTCGCAGATTTGTTCGCAGTGTAAAGTGCAAACGACGTTGGTCGAAGACCACGCGCAAGGAGATTTGATTTGCACCGAGTGTGGTTTAGTCGTCGAAAGTCGAACGATCGACGAGTGCTCGGAATGGAGAACGTTCTCGGATTCCGATAAAGCGGGTGGTGATCCGTCGAGAACCGTCGGTGCGACGAATAACATGCTTTCTGGAGGTGGTTTAGGTACAACCATTGGAAGAAATCCGGATGGTTCATATAACCAAACGCTCGCTCGATTGCACAACAGAGAAGGCAACCCGGATAAAGTTTTAATGGCGGCATTTTCGCAAATTGGAGACATGGCAGACCGCATGGCGATGAATCAAACCGTCAAGAGCGGAGCGTGCGAGTTGTATAAGGTGGTGACGTCTTCGCACTCCACGCAAGGGAAGAGTTCCGTCGCGATGTTTGCGGCGTGTTTGTACATCGCCTGTCGACAAGAAGGTCAAACGAGAACGTTTAAAGAGATTTGCGGTGCAGCTGTCGGTTCAACCGTAAAGGAAATAGGGAGATGTTACCGTTTCATCATACGCGTGTGCGAAGGATTAGATTTACAAATGCAAATGAACGAGCAAATGATCACGCCAGAATTGCTCACGAACCGCTTCTGCGGTAACTTGGGCTTGGCGAATTCTGAGTTTATCCGCGTGTGCAGTTCGGCGATTCAAAAATTCAGGGAAATCAAAACGGGTGAAGGATACTCACAAAAGCAACCGGCGTCGGTTGCCGCGGCGGCGATATATTTAGCTACGCAAATATTAGATAAAAAGGATATAGCCAATGTTAGTCAAATCTCAGCCGTGAGCGGTATGGCGGAACAAACGATTCGAAATTCGTACGCCGATATGCTTCCATACTTGGAAAGACTGCTCCCAGAAGCGTATAACGACAGAGTGCAAATGCTGTTGGCGAGCGTAGCGAAAAGACCCGCTCCACTCTTGCCGCCACCCGTGGCGGCGACGGCAACAGTGAAAATCGAACCTGACGCTAAGAAAAGTGAAGAATTGGGGACGAAAGTAGGAGAGATTAAGAAAGAAGAAGAAATAAAAGAAGATGCAAAGAAAGAGGAAGGAAGCGCTGCTGTCAAAGCGGAAGAGAAGAAGAACGGCGTCGAAGCCGTCCCGGCGTCTTCCTAGAGGAAGTTGAAATACTTGAAAACAAGTGCGCCATTTACAAAAAAAACAACTGAAATGAAAAAGAAAACTACAAAAATCCCGCGCTAGTTCTATACCATCATCATCTTTGACGATAGCAGCTAAGTAATATAGGCCCAGACCGGTTCACTACATCTATTTTTGTAACCGTAATCTCCGAGGGAAGGTGAGAGACAAAATCGAGAACAGCGTCGGTTTCCTCTTGACCTCCTGCGTGCCCGCGGTAGCAGCAAATTGTGATCAAACCACCAACGCGTAGTAACTCACACGCTCTATTGAGCGCCACTAACGTGGTTTCAGATCTCGTTACGATTGATTTATCCGTGTCCTTTCCGGTCAAATAGCCTAAGTTCATCGTGCACGCGCCTATTTCTATTTCGTTCGTCTCCTTCTTTACCTCTCCTTTCTTCTTCGCAATCCCGTCAACGATGCATTCAAACACTTTCGAGTGACAATCCCGCACAAAGTGTACCCTCTCTTCTACTTTTTTCCTTTCCGCTTCGTCGCTAATCTTCGCACAGAACTCTTCCCGTATTCTCTTCCTCGTAATGTCGAGTGCGCTTTGTTGGATGTCCATGGAGACGACTAAACCATCATCTTTAACTAACTCCAAAAACAAAAGCGTGTCAGTGCCTCTACCGCAGGTCAAATCAACGACGACATCGTCCTCTCTCACGCAACGACGGAGAAGTTGATGTGCAATCTTAGTGACTTTTCCATTCGCTAGTATTGAATGAGCGAGAAAATCATCGTCATCTTTGCTGTATGATTCGCTTCGCTCGCTGATGGTTTTTGTCTGCACTTTGCAGAAATCCCCTACGAGTTGACTACGCCGTCCTGGTATGCGCACGCGAGAAGTGCGCGTGGATGCACAGACACACGCGTGACATGATGCACATGATGTTGATGATATTGTCGAAGAGGACATCGATTAAACAACGTTTATGCAGTTGTGTATATCTTATTTGTTGGGAGAAAAAGTGGCGAACTCGAGTTGTAACGCGAATTTTGGACTGTTTGTCAGATTGAAGTCGTCCATCTGCTCACTCTGCTCACTCTGCTTTCTGCTCACAAACTGAACACCTAATACAAATTTACACTCTTCGTTTTTTCATCGATGTTCTGATTTCCTTTTGGGTTTA
>Ga0255763_1000025_pt1 | contig 136326 bp, 107 predicted proteins | sample 041ome_2_FD_179963 | JGI IMG/M metagenome (GOLD analysis project Ga0255763, IMG submission 179963) | Coastal salt marsh microbial communities from the Groves Creek Marsh, Skidaway Island, Georgia - 041406US metaG (version 2) | ecosystem: Environmental > Aquatic > Marine > Intertidal zone >...
GCCGATGGCGGTGTGAAGGGGTCGAGTACGCGCCGTCGCCCGCCCCTCGTTCCCCTCTCTCGTGCGTGCGTGTTTTCGTATACAGTGCGCGCGTCGGTGGTGTTAGTTTTTTGTTTTTGTTTTGTTTTGTTTTTGAAATCATTATCGTGTGCGTTAGGAGTGCGCTCGCCTGTGGTCGTGCGTCCGTCGTCAGTCATCAGCTCGCGAGCGTTCGGTCGGTTCGGTGGCGTGGAGACCGCGAGATGTCGAGCGCGACGTCGGTGGCGGTGGCGGCGGCGACGTCGGTGCGCGGTGGGGGTGGCGAGGCACGGGTGACGCGAGGGACGGGGGCTCGAGCACGGCGCTCATGTCGAGGTCTGGCGCGCGCGGACGGACACGAACACGACGCGCGGCGAGGCGGAGGAGGAGGAGGACGACGCGCGGTGTTGGTGTCGTCGGTGTCGTCGTCGTCGTTAGGTGCTCGTGATTACCGCGCGCTTGAGCACGAAATGCTCGATGGGGCGTCGGAGACGTCGTCGGTGGCGGATGCGGTGTATCGCGTCGGACGGGCGTCGGCGACGATGCCGTTGCGGGATCGAGCGATTTGTTCGCTCGCCGCGCAAGCTGTGGAGGTGACTGCGGAGTCGTGTGTTGAGGATGCGTCGTTGACGGTGTCGTTGGCGCTGAAGCGTGCGATTGAGGCGAATGCGAAGACGGCGACGGGGGAGGTGAAGGTTGTCGTGGGATACGCGCCGACGCGCGGGGGTGGAGCGGCGCCGCACGCGTGGCTTGAGGTTGGTGGTAAGGTATTAGACGTGTGCGTGGAAGGTTTAGCGTTGGCGGAAGCTGCGAGACGCGCTGGGGTGGATTATGACGATGAAGAGGCGATGGTGGCGCAGTTTGGCGAAGTCGCGTTGCGCGACGCCGCGTACGCGCCCGGCCCGCGCGGATTACGCCCGCTCACCGTGTTAAATCACGCCGTGCATCCAGGTGGATCCGCTGCGAGTGAGCGCAAAGCTGCGTACGGGCTCACGTTGAATGCACCGCCGCCATCGGTCAAGGGTGCGGCTGAAGCCGTGACCAAGGCGGAGTATTTCAGACGCGTCGTCGCTCAGGACGACGACGCGACATTTTTAGGTACCATGCCCGATCGCGTGCGCGCCACGTACGACGCCATCGCGAGCATTCGCATTGAAACCGTAGATTCTCAAGCCGCGCGTCTCGATGCGCTGCAAAACGCCGCCGCGTCCTAGCCCAGCAATATTTATTATTAATCCACGTGTAACAGATATTCCAGACAAAAGACACTCGTCACTCGTCGACGCGCGTTCGATCGCGCCTAGGCAAACGCACGCGCGCGGACGCGTCGCGGGCGATGGATCCACACCGTCGACCGCCGCCGCCGCCGCCGCCGCCGCCACCGAACGCAGCGGCGTCGTCAGCGTCGTCAGCATTCGTGCATGCACCTCCTGGCGGCGCATTCGCGGCGCGAGCTGCGCCGGTGGCGGGCGCGGCGCCACCGTACGCGTTGCCGCCGTACACTGCAATGATGCATGCACCGCCAGGGTACGTCGCGACCGCCGCGGTGGGAGGGAATTACGTGTGGGTGGCGCCAGAGCAGCAGCAGCGGCAGCAGGGGACGAGCGGCGGCTACCGCGCGCCGGGAGCGCCTTTGACGACGAGCACAGACGTCATGTGGGTGAGCACATCGCCCATGGGTGATGGTGGTGTGCATAACGCGCAATGGAACATGCATGGGTACACCGGATCGCGCGAGGGAGGGAGTGGAAGGGACGCGCGAGCGGCGCCGGCGCCGGCGAAGACGAGAGGCGGCTCCGAGGCTTCGACGTCCGGAAATGTCGCGATGACGAATGCGAAATCGTCGGCGAAGGGTGGTGGGAAAAAGAATCAACCCGTGACGTTTCCTACGGTGGATGAAATTCCAGTTGTAAAGCCAGTGGATGTATCGACGCTTCCCGAGGATGTGCGTAAATATCGCGAGGAGCGCGCGAAACATTGGCCGAGCGACCGCAACGTACAAGCAAAGGGTGAGGCTGGCGAGGACTTGGCGCGCGAGAAAGAGTTACGTCGTGCGCGTTTGCGTGAGATTCTAGCCAAGCAGCGAGAATTGGGTCATTTCGAGGCATCACAGGAGATTGGCGAGGACGGTTCTGGGGCATTGAGCGACGGCGAAAAGAAACCGGCGACAAAACGAGCGAGAGAAGACACCGAGGGGCGAGAAGACATGGGAGATGAGAAGAAAGTCGCTGACGAGAACGCCACCGCATCCGCAAATAGGGTGTGTCGATTTTGGCTCTCCGGTGGATGTCGAAAAGGATCGGCGTGTGATTTCAAACACGAATCCGCACCCGGGAATGAAAGTCGATGTCGGTTTTTCGCGAAGGGCTACTGTAAAGCCGGGGCAAAGTGCCCATTCAAACATGAAGCGCGCACGCCTGGCGAAAACAATAAGTCGCGCGGCGCAAATGCATCATCTGTATCGCAACAGACACTTTTGAAGAAGTTGCTAAGCAAGGAAATTGAGACAGATCAATCGCGCTTGCTCCAACTGTTTCGCTTTTTCGTCAACAATGACTTTTTTATTGGCGCCAAGGGAAACTCGGAAGCGTGTTGGATGTTTCCATGGGTAGATGAGGTGAAAATCATCGACAAAAAGACAGCTCTCAGCACGTTACCGCCCGTATACGATGATGAAGATGACGTTGATGAAGAAGAGGTATTAGCTGCGAAGCCAGAGGAACACGCTGCGCCCGCACCAAACACCGACCTCGGATTCTTCTCAATGTACGATAACGCAAGTGATAGTGATGAGTAGTACGGTAGTAAATGATGTAAATGATGTACATATAATCGCAAAACCTAATTATCTAACGTCTATTGTTATTTCTATTTCGATTGTATCGCTGACCTTGATTGCCGCGCGCGCGCTGGCGTTGGTGTCCTCCATCTTGCGGCGACTGGTAGTCGTCGTTGCCGTCGCGTCTTCGTTTACCGAGATTAGTATCTGGCCTCGGCGGCGCCGCGGCCGGTTGCGGCGGCGGACGATTGACACGCTGAGGTGGCGGACGATCGTCATACCGCGGACCGTGTCGAGCACCGCCTCCGCCCCTGCCTCGTCTGTCGTCGTAGCGCTGCTGGGCGGCTGGCTGATGTTGTCTCGGCGCCGGCACAGGAGGTTGAGGCACAGGTGCAGGCGGACGAGCGTCTCGACTTTGACCGCGCGCACTGCGCCCACCACGCCCACCACGGTCCATTTCACGCCCACGGTCTTGCTCGCGCCCGCCACGCCCACCGCGACCACTGCGCCCGCCACGGCCGCCGCGACCGCCGCGACCGCTGCGACCGCCCGATTCCCGTTGCTCTGAAGGAGTACTTCGTGCCGCCGGCGCAGGTGAAGGTAGCTGTGGCGACGCCTGCACTGGTTCTTGCTTTTGGTCGTCTTCCGTCTTCACTACCGCTTTAGTCGGCGTTGGAGAATCACGTTTCTCATCCGTCGCTTGTGGTTCCGTCTGCGCTGGTGTGTCGCCGTCCTCCTCCATGGCGTCATCTACCGCATCACCATTCGTTTGTTCGGCATTCAGAGGCATTAATGACCGTATATCATCATCATCATCATCATTATCGCCTTCAATGGGTTCGATCGCCCCGTCAAGTTCTTCGACGTGAGTGTTCAAAATATCATCCTGATGGTGTGTCGTGACCGAGCCGTCAGCCTTGGCTTTGTCTTCAGCCTCCTTCTTCGCTTCGTCCTCTTTGGTGACAGGCTTTGGCGGTCGTGGGTCTGGAACGCCTAAAATTTCGGGTATCACGCTTTCCAGCCCATCAGTGGCAATTTTAGCAAACAAGTGCATGTGATTCGTCGCCAGCATCCGCATTGCTCGCCACTCAAACGCCTTGTCGTTGACTCGTCTGTATTGCGGCTCTATCTGAGCTTCAGGATCCATTTCTTCCAGGCACGGGGCAAAAAACTCCTCTAGCGTCGGTCCTTTTAAAAGGCTAGCTTTGATATCATCTGTACCGCCTGCAGATAAATTCCACAACCGCGTCAACGTGTCATGGCCCGTGTCAAACTTGACGTTTGGATCGTCTGGCGGGTAGATATCTGGAGCCCATTTTGATATCGATTTGTCGTAATTTTCTGGCATGGGCAACGTCGCAAAGTCCTCGATTGGCTCTTTGACGAAGTCTGGACATCCTTTCATCTTCCAATCGACCCATTGCGTTTCGTCGAAGAGCGCCACTTGGACAAATTCCGCCGTCCGCTTTGCCTCGGGACCAGTGCGATGCAATATCTTCATCACTCGCTCCGCCGCTTCGCTGACTTCTTCATCCACCACCTTGAGCTCTTGTTTTTTCTCCTTCTGTCGCTCGGCGTACTTGGCATCGCCGCAAAAATGTAAGAAGAATGCGGCTTGGATTAATATCTGCCGACGAAACCGGTAATCTTTCATTTGCAACGGTAGCAGTCGACGCGCGGTTAAAAAGCGAAAGCCAATCTTTGCGGATAACTCCGACCCCGGGTCGATACCGAGCTCCAGCGCTGATTCCCCGAGCGGATGCTTTTCGAATGCATCAAGAATGACAGTGAGAATCTCATGGAACCGATTCCACCCGCCGTCTTTGCTCATCGTCGCCGGCGGGTTTTGGAAAAATTCTTGGATGGACCAGAACTTGTGGTGAAACGCATCCGTGACCCAAGACACATCGCTATCGTTGTCAATGACCACATCGATATCGACGTCATCAGCGGTATCTTTGTCATCGGTGTCCATCTTCACATCCTTTTCTCCCTCTTGCTCGCCATCATCGGGGAGAAAATCGTTATCTTCGCGAACCCATTCTTCTTGCCCAAAAATCTCAGTCGGTTGCGTGCTCACCGCGCCCGATAAATTCATCCCCGATCGATCATTCAAGCCGTTCAAACCCGACAATAGCAACAACGCACGCCCGTGTACGTCAGCTTCGAGTCTCCCACGTCCCATACAGCGTTTCATCAGCGCAACGAACGTCCGAAGTATGGTCAACTTGCCATACTTCCAAACCGCCGGCGCCTTGGCGCGCTCGCGTCGCTCAAGCAACCAAATCACCACATCTCGCGCGCCTCGCACCGTACACGCCTCAACGATCATTTCATACATCCCGAACAACGCACTCGACGCAATCCCACACGACTCAGCGAGCGTTAATGCAATATCTAAGAGACGCGCCACGCTCGACTGCGCAAACACCGCCTCGGCGTCATTCTCAAACTTCTCATCGTCATCAATCGTCGACTGCGCTTCGCCGCTCACGAACCGCATCGGTGCCACCTGCGACGCTTGACTTTCGCGCACCAGCACCATCGCCGCGCGCGTAAACGCGTAATCCACGCACGGTTGCTGTTCAGAATCCATGGGATCGTCCGCGCTGACCTCGGCGCACCAACCGCACGCTCGAAGCACCGCGTGCGACGTCGACGGCGTGATGTCTCGTGAGCGATCGCGCGCGAGGTCGAGCACGCGCGCCTCGAGCTCGTGCGCGCGCGCGGAGAATTCAGACGTCATCGTCGGCGTCGAGCAATGGAGGGAGGCTCGCGACGCGCGGGTGGTTGACGTGACTTGACTAGAAAAATGTTTTACAAATGGTGTAACAATTCGCGTCTCGCGCGAGTGCGCGCGAGTGCTCTGGCGTAAGAATCATCGAGTAGATGTAGTGAGTGATTGCCAATCGTATGGAGGACGCTCGGATCCGAATTCCTCGAGCGCGGCGGTGGTGAGCGCGCAGAGGTGGGCGTAATCTGGAATGTCGTCGGCTCGCAGGCTTTGCGCGTGCTCGAGCAGAGCGTTGAACCATTCGATATCGGCGGAGTATTCCTCTGGAACATCGCATTTGCCATATGGTGTGAGTAAGGATGCACCAGTGGCGATTGCGTGCTTGGCTTCGCCGAGTTCGAGGATGTTGACGTCGCCTTCGAGTTTGTTTGTCCACGGCAATCGACCCGTTCGTAGATACGCGAGACAGTAAATCGCCGAAAGCAAATCATCGCGCGGCGCACGTACGCATCCTAAATCCACATTTGCGCTTGAAAACATCGCCGTACCGCTCCATCGATGCGGCGGGACGACGTCTTCGATGGTCCTTTTGTACGTTTCGTCCCAGATGACGGCTTCGCCGAAATCGACGAGCTTCACGGCGTCCCCTCGAGACGCGCCTGCGTGCCGCTCGACGAGCAAATTGTCCGGCTTGATGTCTCCATGCACGACACCGACGCGATGACACGCACGTAGCGCACGTATGATCCATTCCGCAATGCGCAGCACCGTCGCGCGGCTAAATCCGACTCCGCCGGCGCGCAACGACAGCTCCTCCAAACTTAAATCCAACAAATCCATCACCAACACTCGAGACTGCCGTCCCATGACATTCTGACGTCCAAAGTACATCACGCGAGGAAAACACCGGTGATCACTTGCGTACGCCGTGCGCAATGCCTCGTGCTCGCGCTCTAACGCACTCGGGCTCTCGGGATTCTCCTCCATGTCTTCCACTTTCACCGCGACGTCCAGACCCGTCATCGCGTCTTTCCCTCGATATACCCGCCCGAAAGACCCCTCTCCGATCGCTCTCGCGCGCTCAGCGTTCTTCAACTCGCGCTCAAGCGTCATGAGTGCATCCTTGGCGCGTAATTTCTTCTGTTTCAACGCTTTAATGACCGAATCGTTCGCGTACGAGCGTTCGGCTTCGTAAATGTCCCGCTTAAAACTCTCGTGCACCGCGCGCTCGCGTTCTATCGTTTTTCTCAGCGCCTCGACGCCACCTCCGCCAGATTCGCGATCAACGCGCTGAAACTCTTCAAAGTCTTTATGCGAGAGCTTCCGTCGAGCCTTGCGCGCGCCGACAATGGAATGAAACGGCTCAATGACAAAGGATCGATCGCTCTTCGACGCTGACGCGCGCGTCAAGCTCACGTTCGCCGCACGAGAGAGAGACGCATGCACGCTCGCTTTGACGCCCACGAGCGACGGCACGATCAATCCACGATCGCTCAACGTCGCCGAATGACGCTGAGCGACGCGCAGCGCGACGCGAGACGACGACGATGGTGATTCCAAGACGACACGCATCATCACGTTGACCACGTTGACCTCTCCCGCCCGTCAATTACAACGCCTCGCTCGGCGACGCGATATAGAACAGAGACGATGCCAACGCGCACGTTCGCTCGCGCGCGCTCGTGCGCGTGTGTGCGCGTCGCGCGCGCGCAGACGGTGCGGCGAAGAGTAACGCCTGTTCACTTCGCCTCCACACATCGCCGCGCGCCGCGCGCCGCGCGCCCGACGCCGACCGACGCCGCCACCGAACGCGAATAAAAAACATGGCGTCTTTACTCGCGTGTCTCGCCACACCCGTGGCCTCGTGCTTGGGCTCCTTCGCGGGCTCGTGCGCGTGCGCGCTCGCGCCCAAGGCACCTCCAGCGCGCGCGTCGTATGCAACGCTTTTCGCGGCGAGCACGGTGGCGGCGTGGGTGATTCGCGACCACGGCTACAGAGGGGTATTTGCAAAGTTTAGTTGTGCGTGAGCGACGACGCGATGGGCGACGAGAGGGCGATGCGATGCGCGGGAGAGAGTTGGCGAGGGGAACGCGAACGCGCGCGCTCCGTTGGACACGAGTGACGACTGACGACGCGTATGCGTTCGCGAATGGATAGGGATTGGATACGGCGCACACGGTGTGAGTGCGACGTGGTTTAAAACACAAGCGGTGTTCCGCGCATCGTGCGCGAATGCGTTGTTTTTCTTTGTTGTGGCGTGCGCGACGCACGGAGCGAAACGTCGAGGCGACGCATTCGATCGAGCGCATCGTAGGTATTGGATCCCTAAGCTCGCGCTTTGGCTGGCGATGCACGTTGGAGTGTTTGCTTTAGCGAGTGATGGCGCGATGGAGGCGTATGCGGACGTCGCGCGGGTTGGTTCGGGGGCATTTTTGGTGATTCAGTTGATAATAGTCCTCGACGTGGCGTTTACGTGGAGTGAAAATTGGGCGAGCCGCGAACACGGTGGATGGATTGCCGGGCTCGTGGCGTCGACGTGCGCGATGTATGCGTGTGCGGTCGCGCTCTTTGTGCGGATGTATGAATGGTACGCGCCGAGTAGAGATTGCCATCGAAACACGGCGATGATTACAAGCGCGGCGGCGTTGTGCGTCGTCATCACACTCACGACGTTTCATCCGCGAGCTCGCGAGGGATGTTTGCTCCCATCTGCCGTGGTGACGTTGTACTGTGCGTATTTGTGCTATTCAGCGTTGAGTTCGGAGCCTTCGACGTACACTTGTCGGCCCGAGTCCGTCATCGACGCGAACGAAGCGTTGCGCAAACCAGCCAATACGGTGGCCACGGTTTTTACGCTCATCTCTGTCATCTACGCCGCCGTGCGCGCGGGTGAAAGTAATTTTTGGAATATGGATCCCGATGAATCCGCCACCGAGCTCGCTGAAACACTGCGTGATGACGACGAGGAATTGGGCGCGGATTCCGACGAAGACAAAGACGACAGCGATAACGTGCGCGGCGCCCCCATCAAGTATTCTTACTCATTTTTCCACACAATATTCGCGTTAGCCGCGATGTACACCGCAATGTTACTCACTGGTTGGGGCACACGACACGAAGATGACTCTGAAGCCGTCGGCTCGGGATGGGCGAGCGTTGCGGTGAAATTTGGGAGCGTGTGGGTGACAGGAGGCATGTATCTCTGGGCGTTAATCGCCCCAGCGCTATTTCCCGACCGCGAATTCTGATCTGATTTATAGACATGTAAAATAACGATTGATGATGTATGTACAAATGACTTTAGTGGTAATCGTGATAACATTACTGCGCGGTTTGTGTTTTTTACAAGTTTCGGCTATTAATATTGCGAGCGCCCACGTCTAGTTTTGCGCGCGCGCTTGTTGCGCCTCGAGCTTGTACTCATCCGGCACACGGTCGAATTCGCAATTCGCCAAAAGCCAGTCAAGTGCGGCGACTTGTCGCTTCTTCGCTGTCGCGCCGTCGCCAACAGACGCGCTCACGGCATCCAACGCCGCCGTTACGTCGGCGTCGACGAACCCCCACTTTTGCAACGTCTTCGCCGCCTTTGCTGTCGTGCTCACCGGATCGACATCCTCCACCTGCTTGGGCTTCGCCACAGGTTTTGGTTTAAGCTTCGGTTTAGGCGCCGCAGCCTTCGCCGCAGGCGCGGCGACAAAGTCGTCGCCGTTTGACTCTGCGCCCGTCTCTTCGTCGTCGACGTCATACGCCGCGCTCTTCTTCGCGTACCCCACACCGCCGCCCGACGCCGGTGCCGGTGACGACGATCGCCTCGCCTTGCGTTCATTCGCCAACGCATCGAGCACGCCAGCAACGGCGTCGTACCCCGCCTTTTTCTTCCCTCGTCCGACACCTGCGCCTCCGCGCAACTCCTGCTTCCCGAGCAACAACCCCGCGCCCTCGCCGTAATCCTCATCAAAACTCCCATACAGCGCGAAATCACTCGAGTAATCATCCTGATTTCCTCCCCCGCGCTTCGCCTTCTTCGCCCCCATTGCGACGCGCGCGCCGCGACGACGTCCCCATCCCATCATCGTCATCGCAGGCGTCATCTTATCCACCCCCATCGACGCCCCTCGCGCCGCCGACACCGCGCCACCGCCCACGCCCACGCCCATGACTCGCGCACACGAATACATGTCACCTATGCCCGTCTCGCACGCGGCGACGACGACGTCGACGATGCGATACGCGCGACAACCAATGCCGACCCGTGCGCCGCACCCTTTCGCGACATCGGCATCACTCGCACACTCTACCGCCGTGGACGACGCTCGAACGCCGCTGGCGCCCGCGCGCGGCGCGAATGGATGCGCGATATTTTTCTCCACCCATCGTCGGCGACGCCGCGCGCGCGCGGGGCGACGCGCGTCGCGCGCGGCGCCCGATTCGCGCGCGCGCGTGTGGAAAAACACCCGCGTGTACGGGGGACGCATCGACGTCCAATTCGAACGGAATATTCCGCGCCATTGTGCGACTCGTGCAACGATGTCCTCGAGCGACGCGCGCGTGGTGCGCGTGGGCATTAATGGCTTTGGACGCATCGGACGCTTGGCGTTCCGGTTGCTGCACGATTACGTCGCGCCCGAGGGCGATTCGGCGGCGATTCGATTTGCGATTGCGCACATCAATGAGTGTCCCGGGACGGGCGCATCGTGCGCGTATTTGGCGGAATTTGACAGCGTTCACGGGCGCTGGGGGCATGGTATTGAATATGATGAAGATGCTTCGATGCTGCGCGTGAGTGATGGCGGGGCGATTGGGTTTTCGCGGTGCTCGAGACCGAGCGAGGCGCCGTGGAGCGACGCCGGGTGCGAGGTGATTCTCGAGTGCACTGGGGCGTTTTTAAAGCTGAAGGAATTGGAGAGCGAGTATTTCGGTGAGCGACACGGACATTGCGTAAAGAAGGTGATCGTGAGCGCGCCGGTGAAGTGTGCTGGGGTGTTGAATGTAGTGTATGGGGTGAATCACGAGGAGTACGATGCCGGGACGCACCGGGTGGTTACGGCGGCGTCGTGTACGACGAATTGTATTGCGCCCGTGATTGGGGTGATTCAGCGCGAGATTGGTATTCACCGTGGGTCTATTACGACTGTGCATAATGTGACGAATACGCAATCGATGGTGGATGCGCCGAATGTGAAAAAGGATGACCTGAGACGGGCGAGAAGCGGGTTGGTAAACTTGGCTCCGACGTCTACGGGGAGCGCGACAGCTGTGCAGTTGATTTTCCCTGAGCTCAAGGGGAAATTGAATGGTATGGCGATTCGAGTACCACTCATTAATGGTTCGATCACGGACATCGTGCTCGAAACGAAGCGAGCGGTGACGGTGGAGGAAGTGAACGCGCTGTTGGAGAAGCACGCAAACGAAGGGCCGTTGGTGGGCATAATGGGATTTGAAAAGAAGCCCTTGGTGAGTACGGACTTTATCAACGACGAGCGATCTGGCATTGTCGACGCTGAGTCTACGATGGTTGTCGATGGTACGCACTTGAAATTATACGTGTGGTACGATAACGAGTACGGATACTCGGCGCGGTGCCGCGACTTGGCCGTCTACATTTCAAAACAGCTTTGAAAGTAGCGTGCCACGAGCTTCGACGACATGTGACCGACATGTGACCACCAACATAGACATGAGCACACATCTTGTTATACATATTCCTATTTATTACAAACGCTGCGTGCCAACAGCGACGCGCTAAACGTCCAACGGCGACGTGCAGTCGCACTCAGCCAGCGCCATACACTTGGGCATGACGTGCGTTGTTTCTTCGTCTTTATCGAGCAGTAAGCACTTGACAGTTTCTAATTCTTCTGCCCCGCCAAGTTCGAGAGTTTTCAGCACGGTGCCACCGCCGGTGAAGAGATAAAACGTCGGGTCGTCGACGGCGGATAAATATAACGCCGGCGACAGCGATTTGAACTCTTGAATGGTATCGCCGCCTCCAAAGTACTTGCGCGCCAATTTATTGGATGAAATCGCATGGTCTAGCGCAGTGGTGCCTTCATGGAATCCACTCGATGTAAATCCCATCACAGCATTCACAAATATGGACGCCGCGTTTGACAAGACGGATTTGACGCGCTCGTCATCAAATGCGCTTGCGGCGACGTCAAGAAAGTATCCATAACTCGCGCCACGCTGGAGCTCATCGATGCGAATCGCACGCACGCCGTTCTGCATAACCCCAGGTGTTGAGCACACGCCTTCTTTAGGCACGCACCCGCAACCTTGCAATGACGAAGATTCCACGACGATGGGTAACTCGACGAGCTTGGCTTGCACTTCCGGATGGAGCAACTCAGCAGCCAATTCCACATCTTTCTCGCTCACGCCCTCGATCTCGATGCCATACTTTGCACATAAATATGCGTTATATACCACTCCACCGAGAATTAACGTATCACAACGCTTCGCCACCGCACGTAACGTCCCGAGCTTTGTGTCCACTTTGGCGCCGCCGACAATGGCGACAAACGGCCTCTTCGGCTCCAACACCGCCTCAATCGCCCGTAACTCTCGTTCCATGCACAACCCAGCGTAAGATGGCAAGTATTTTGTAATCTCAACCGTCGATGCGTGCGGCTGCCACGAACCAAACGCATCATTCACGTATATATCCGCTAAATCTGCCAACCGACGACACAACGCCGAACACGCCTCCGTCCCGGCGCCCGCCTCTTCACCATCAAACCAACGTGTGTTGGGCAAATACACTCCCCCAATCCTACGCGCACGTAAATCTTCAATAATCGTTGACATCGATACTTCATCCCAATCAATCCCTCGCCCATCTGCACGCACTTTAAACGTCGGCGCCGCGAAAATCACCCCCAACTTCACACGAAGCACATTCGCCACCGCCCCCACGCCGTCATTCACCTCATCCACGTCAATCACCCCATCCTTCCCCCGAGGACGATTCACGTGCGTCATCAATATCGGCCTCGCGCCGCGTTCGACGATGTTATACAGCGTCGGCAGCGTGCGCTCGATGCGGTGCACATCTTTCACCACGCCCTTCTTCACGCAGTTGTGGTCCACGCGCACGAGCGCAACTTTATCGCGAATGTCCCCAGCGTCGGCGAGCGTGCGTACGCGCATCTGACTCGTGCGTTCACGCGCGCGGCGACGCGCGACGGCGGCGGCGGCGACGCGCGAGCTTGTGACGCCTGAAAGGGAATATTCTCCATAGAAAAAAAGTGCAACGCCATTCGCCAGCGCGATGTCGAGCGGCGCGACGCCGCGCGATGTCGGCGACGCGGGGTCGATGACGACGGTGGTCGTGACGACGGCGACGGCGACGACGACGAAGACGCGCGGCGCGCTCGGGCCGTACGCCATCATTTCGATTGCGTACATTTTATACACGTTGACGGATGGTGCGGTGCGCATGTTGGTGCTGATGCACGCGTACGCGAAGGGATTCAGTGCGATGGAGGTGGCGGTGATGTTTACGATGTATGAGCTGTGCGGGGCGGGGACGAACTTGGTGGCGGGAGTGGCGGGGGCGAGGTTTGGGATTCGCGCGACGCTTGCGAGCGGGTTGACGTTACAAGTGGTTGGATTAGGCATGCTCTATGCGTGGGATGACGCGTGGGATCGCACGGAAGCTATTATTTTCGTGACGTGTGCGCAAGCGTTGTGTGGGATTGCGAAGGATTTGACAAAGTTGGGTGGGAAGACGGTGACAAAGCTCGTGACGCCAGACGAAAAGCAAAACGCGTTGTTTAAATTGGTGAGCGCCATCACTGGATTGAAGAATAGCTTCAAAGGGGTGGGATATTTTATCGGTGCGGCGATGCTGAGTGTGAGTTATGAAGCCGCGCTCGCGGTGCAGTTGTGCTTGATTGCGGTGGCGCTACCGTTTGCAATTTTTGGACTCGATGACAACCTCGGGCGGGTATCCAAGAAAAACATCACCCTATCCGCTGTGTTCAAGCAAAACTATAACATGAACATCCTTTCACTCAGTCGAATGTTTCTGTTTGGGAGCCGCGACCTGTGGTTTGAGGTGCCGTTGCCATTCTTTTTGCGAAGCGCGTATGGTATGGGATGGCCAAGGTCCGCTGTCGGCGCCTTACTCGCGGGCTACATCATCGTTTACGGCCAGCTCCAAGCGTGGACACCGAAATTATTCCTAGGACCGCTGAATCAGGACCCACCAAATAAGTACGCGGCGGTGATATGGAATTTATCCCTCGTCATCGTGCCGCTGTTCTTGGGCGCTTTTATTCAATCCGATATATTCCAGGATCACCCTGGTGCGACGACAGCAAAGATTGTGGTGATTTGCATCGGTGTATTCGTGTTCGCGTTTCTATTTGCCGTGAATTCAGCGATTCATTCTTATTTAGTCGTCAAGTACGCAGACGGCAACAAGGTGGCCATCACCGTCGGCTTTTATTACATGGCCAACGCGTTTGGACGCTTAATCGGTACCATCGTCAGTGGTGCGTTATATTCATACACAGGATCGATTGTCGATGGATTTGCGGCTTGTTTCTGGGCGAGTTCGGTGTTTGTCATCATATCCACCGTGCTCGAGATGTTCATCGACGATGACAAGGGTGGTTTGTTATGCGGGTCGATTTCTTGCATCGACGACATTGAAGACGACAACCAAGACAAAGATGACATCGAAGCTCGAACGCCGAAATAGGCATAGAAGACCACATTCATGTACACATACCTCCGACGCGCACTGCGGGTTCTCCGTGATTATTTTAATACATATTCTTTTGCACGCCTCGTGCCTGTACCAACCTTCACAACGCGGCTCCCAACGCGCGCTCAAGCGTACGATGAACGTCGCTCTTTACATCTCCAGGCGCGGGTCGTTCGCGTTCACCATGGGCTTACTCACATCTGCAGCCTTGCGCGCGATTAACCGCCTGCGTTCGGGCACCCGAGCGCCTCCCAAAGAGCTCAAGGTGACTTCACCCAAAACCAGCCAAACCTTCACCATCCGTCGCCTTCGCGCATCCGACGAGCACAAGGGCTTCCTCGCGCTCCTCGCCCAGCTCACAACCGTTGGGCACGGTGATTTTAAACGGCGATTTCGTGAGATATCCGATGGGCCAGAGTACGTGTATGTGATTGAGGATGAAGGCGCGTTGGTCGCGAGCGGGACGCTGGTGCTCGAGCGCAAGTTTACGCGGTCCTGCGGCACGTGTGGTCACATCGAAGACGTCGTCGTCGATGCAAACGCGCGTGGAAAGGATCTCGGTCGGGTGTTGATAGAAGGGTTGACGTTGGCGGCGGAACGGGCGAATTGTTACAAGGCTATTTTGGATTGCAGTGAAGCAAACGCGGGATTTTATGAAAAGTGCGGCTACGCAAGGAAGGAATTGCAGATGGCGCGGTATTTCGTCAAGCCGTGATGATGATGACGATGACGATGATGATGATGTCGATCATATACTAGGCGTGTAATATTATGTGAATAGATCTGTAGCGAGTAGCTTGTTCTGTTGAGTCGTCGGGCAAATGTTGACAGGACGGCTTAGACTGCAAATCATCAGAGCTTACCACCAAAAGCCGCTTTGGCTTGCGCGGCAGCTGCTGCCTCTGCGCGTTTGACTAAATCTAATTGTTTGGCTATGGAGCTTTGCGAGCTCGGATCCGCGTCCACGCACGCGAACAAGTCATCACGAGCCGCATCAAACTCGTGTTGCGCAAGTAACGACACGGATCTTCGAAACAACGCTTTGGCGTTATCCGGGTGAGACTCCAAGATTTTGTTCACTCGCGCCAGCGCACTGACGTGGTCATTCAACCGCTGCAAGCTCGCAACGAGATTCAATCCAAGAGTCATTTTCATCGCGTCTACGGCTTCAAAATCGTCTTCATCCAATCCGCGAAGACTTTCGAGTTTACTCAGTGTCTTCTCGTACTTCGATCGCGCCAGCTCGTAGACTTGCGTCTTAAACAACGCATTTGCTTCTTCTTTAATCACCAAAGCCTCGTTGAGCATGTCTTGCACGTCTGCCTTATACCAATTCACCGCCGCGTCAAAAGACTCGAGGACGACGTCCCATTGCACCGTAGCGAGCGCGTTGTCGACGGCACAATATTCCGCCCCCGGCGCGTCGGCGCGGCAATTCTTCGCGCCGTATCCATGACGCCGAGACTTTTCACCTAGCGTGAGATCTAAAACCACGCGAGCGCGTTCCTTGGGTATCATGAGCCGAATAGATGTCTCCAACGCTTCTGGCACTGCGCCGCAGCCCAGACGAAACGTGTACGGCTCGCCCTTGAGCGCGACATCCGTTCGCGTATCGTACTTTACAGCCAGATCCGTGCGCACACCAGAAGTAGTGGCCGTGCTCAGCGTAAAGTGCACGCGCACGGTACAATCTTGCATGGGGCAGTCGGCGGGAAATTCGCCTTGACCGAGCTCAACGCGCGTCTTTGTCGTCGACCCATCGTTAAAGACGTCCCGGACGTGTCGCATGGACACGAGTTTTAATTTATACACCACACCATCTGCGGCGTCAGAGCCATCGGATGGTAGCGCAGGAACAAGCCTGCTGTACTTTGACATCAACGATGCGTTGGTGCCGAAACCGCCGTAATTGGTCCAAATTAAAGCTTCCTCGTTGAGCCGCATGGTGCGCGTCGCGGCATCCAGCGCGAGCGGCGTTCGACCATCTCCGACAACGAACGTCACCTCTGTTCGCTCTATAAGCTCTTTATCATCAACGATCTCGTTATTTTCTGCTGATTTCCGTGCGTGCACGACGTAGGCGCTGTACTCAATCGTCACTTCAAACGGCGGTCGCGGCGTTTCCCAACCGACTCCAGGATGCGTCGTCGTCTTCGTACACCTTGCCCATCCTCCGTTCTTCAATCTCACCTTCTTACTCTCACCATCTTTCTCTTCACGCAGACGAACGACGCTCACTGGATTGTGTGCAAGCACTTCAACGTCGTAGATGATGATATCACCCGGATTCAAGCGCTCGTCGACGTCGAGCGCACGCGTTTCCGCAGTGGCGTCGCCATACGTCGCGCTCCACGCCGCTCGTGCCTCCCATCTCTCACCGACGGACATCGCCGCGAGCATGACTTCAAGCGCGCGCGTAACGTCGCACGCGTCATTTGCGAGCACGGTGCGACGCGGTACGCCGCGTGTGCGCGTAGAATACAGCTCGAAATCTTTCGTTCGCGCGACGCAGTGATAGATTATTTCGTCACCGACCTCGGGGACAAGCGCGTGTGACGCCTCATCGTCACCCTCGTGCGCGTTCTCGTGCGCTTTAGTGCGAGATGTTATACGCAGCGATGCACCGAGCGCATCGAGCGCGCGCTTGGCGGCGACGGCGCGAGACGGGGCGCGTGAGCCTGCGTCGGCGTCGTCGCGTTCAAAGCGCTCCGCGGGCGGCGGCAGCGTCGGCGCGCGCGTACGGATTTTCGTAAACCAGCGCGCAAGTTCATCCCGTGCGGCGGTACTGGTGGATGTCGATGGCGATGATGCACTTGACTCGCGCGTCATCGCGTCGCGCAGTGACGCGGTGAGAGAGGGCAAAGACTGTCAAACATGCGTCTTTGACGACGCGCTATAAATACTACACGCAACTCATGGCGCCACGACATCAACGCCGAACAACGACCAATCACAAATTCTAAACGAATCAATCACGCGAAGCAATATCGGTGAGCACGTGTGATCACCCTCGCGCACGCGATCGATATCGCTCGGCGCTCGTACGTCGACGCGCGCGTTTGGGTCGCCGACGCGCGTCGGTCTCGCGTGCCAAATAACAATCTCACTCTCCACACGCGGGATGCGCATGACGCAACCCCACACATCGACATCATTAACGTACGCGCTGCGATGTTTTGACGCGCGCATGGTGCCAAAGACGATACGTGACGTCGATACGCCCGCGAGCCGGCGCTCGAGCGCATCCTCGCCTTCGTACCCCAACGAGCTCTCTATCGCCTCATTCAACTCGCACATGTCCGTAAACATGCACCGACCGATCGATGCGTCATCAACATCACGCACTCGATCGAGCACTTCGATCACGATCGATTCATCGCTCGACGCGCGCGAGAAGACCTCTTGATGGTCGTCGATTGGGATGACATCGCTCACGTCAAGGAAATCTTCGGGGATATCCGCCGTGAGCGCGCCACCGAACAAGTCGCGGCGCGTGGCCATGTGCGGTCGATATAACGCGTCCTCTGTCGTCCTCTGTCGTCCTCTGTCGTCCGCTGTCGTCGTCGTCGTCGAAGCGGGGCGTTTTGGCGCCCGCGTGCGGTCGAACCGTCGCCCGAATGTCCGAACACATTTATTGTGTACGCGTATTCAGTATAGTCATTTCCTTCACTTTCGTAGGCCCTAATACGTAGTCAAGGTGTTTTTCGTGGTATATATATTAAACACGACACGGGTGTACAGCCACGGTCCATGGAGGTCAAAACGCGCGCGCGCGTCGTCGTCCGACGCCTCTTTCACACGCATAGAGGTACGTCACCGCCCGCGAGATCGCGCAAACATACGCGGCGATATGATTGCTACGCCATGCGCGTCTCGACCGAACACGCACGCGCCCGAAACCGCGCGCGATGTTGACCGATGACTAACCCAAAGACGATCGATCGCTTTCACCCGCGCGCAGAACCAACGCTAAAGATGCCGAAGAAACGTCGTGCGAACGGCCGTAACAAGCCTGCTGGTGCTCGTGGTCACGTAAGTATATATCGTACATGTCGCGCGTGCGCGAGGGCGAGGGCGTGGGGTGGTGCGATGACGACGCGCGGGCGCGGGTTTGGACATGGACGTCGGGGTCGCGGTCCTAGGGCTTTGCGAGCGACCGATGGCGATGGCGCGCGCACACGGCGACGCGACCGTGCTCGTCAGTGATGGCGATGGTGAATGAAACTGACCAATGTGTGTTCGCGTGTGTGTGCGTGTGTCGTGCGTGTATAGGTCAAGCGCGTGTTCTGCGAATCCTCGGGTGCGTTGGTGCCCAAGGACAAGGCGGTGAAGCGATTTATGGTTCGTAACATCGTCGAGTCCGCGGCGATTCGTGATCTCCAAGAATCGTGCGCGTACGAATCGTACACGTTGCCGAAATTATACCGTAAGGTGTTCTATAGCATCAGTGCTGCGATCCACTCGAAGATTGTTCGCGTGCGATCCCGCGAGGCGCGCCGCATCCGCGAACCGCCGAGAAGATTCCGCGCGTCTGACCGTAAGGAAAAGCCGAAGGCTTAAATCGGTTGGTGGCGAGTGAAAATTTTGGTGGGTTCTGCTGTTGAGAAGCATCTTAGCGTGGTAGACAACTGATAACAACAGTGACGAGCTTGAGCTTGTAATGATATAAACTCGAATCGTCGCCGCGCTTGTTTGCCCCACATCGCACTCGTCGCCGCCTATCGTTGCTTGTCTCGCATGCGCGTTAGCCCGTGGTGATCTAAATCTGTACGACGACGAGGCGTGTGAACGCAGGCTGATTGGCATGTTGTTACTATCTTTACAGCATAACAAGGATAAGAACAAATAAATGAATGATGAATGAAAGAATTTCTTTACTTGCCGACGCGTTGGGCGAGCTTCAAGTTGCGCGTCGTGAAGACAGTGTTCACACGATCGTACATGGTCAGCGTACGCATGGCAAATGCCACTGATGCAGGATCAGTTTGACCTTTATCTTGCGAGCTCACGCCGAAATGGCTCTTGTCGAGCGCCACAAAATCTCGGCGGTGGTCACCCAAGCCCTCAAACGTCGTCCCGGCAGTGTCACCGCGTCCGCACAAGAGTTCATACGCGTCCTTAATCGCGTTGAACTTTTCCTGCGTGGTGTCAGGGTTGCGATCAGGGTGCGCTTCGGCGATCAATTTACGGTACACGCGCTTGATGTCAGCCGGTTCGTCATCTACGGAGACCCCTAACAGAGCTGCGGCGGCGTCAAATTTACCCTTTTGATTCGTCTGCGCCGCCAAAGCATCAACCGCTACTTCAAACGAGCCCCAGTCTTCCAAACCATACTCCATATCTGCCATATTTAAATCCTTCACCCCGGCCAAAACAAACGCCATCGCCGCCACGTGCTCCTCATGTTTCGGTAACATCATGCGCACCGCCGGTACGCCTTCGATTTGCACGTTATTCAACGTCTGCAACTCTGTCTCCGGTACCGACATCCCTTGCTTTTTAAAAAACAAAGACGACTCGTACGCTTTTTTGTCCGCCACCACGACCTCGCATATCGGCAGCCAATCGCTCAGGACACCAATCTTTGCGTCGTCCTCGACGTCCCGACGCTGACGCACGCTCAGCACGTACTCTCGACACGCCTCTCGTCCCATCTCCGTGACAATCTTCTCGTACGCGCGGCCGGTGTCGGAGACCAGCGCGCGAGCCTTCGTCGCCGCAGCCTTTCGCGCCTTGTCCTTGGCCGCTTTCGTCGCCGCGGTGTTCGCGGGCGCGGCTTTCGTCGCCGTAGACTCGCCGGCGGCGCCGCCGCTTTCTTTCGCCCGGCGCGCCTTGCGACTGGCGCCGGCGACGACGACGAGCGACCGCGCGCGCGATGGGGCGGCGCGGTGCGCGCTCGCGGGCATCACGCGCGCGTGTACGCGCGCTGAGGGCGAAGTGGCGAACATGGAGAGACGCGGAGTGAGGAACTCGCGCGCGCGTGGGGGCGTGTGGATAAAGCGGTTTTGGATTGAGCGTTACACAACAATTTCACTAATGCGCGGTGCCGCCGCGGCGCGAGGGCGACGAAGACGCCCGGCGCGAGGGTTGACCTGGAAAGTATGCACTGGCGACGTCGGTGGCGGCAGATGGGGCGCGACGCGGCGTGGTGGATGAAGACGCCGCGCGGCCGTCGGCTCGGGATGATGTCGAGCGCCTCGGAGCTCCGGATCCGCCCGCGCCTCCACCGCCTTGGCGGGAGTTGTGCGCGCCTTGTCTGTGCTGATTGTGCGTGGTGCTACGCGATTGATGGTGTGATGCCCCGTTGTGAGCGTTATTGTGGCCATTGTGATGATGGTGATCGCCGTCTCCGCCGTCTTGAGGCACGACAAAGGTTTCTGGAATCGTCATCATCGGACCCGTAAACAAGCCATCACGGTTGCCCTTGGCGCGATCATAGTCATCGAATTCTTCCCGACGTTGTACGTTGAATGAAAAGAAATCACTCGCCGCAACGACGCGGTTATCACCCTTGGCTTCGATCGCTTCACGCACGAGCGTGTCGACGTGCGTGCGCTCGCCGATGACGTTTTCTTCGCTCAAGGCGTCTTCGGCGTTCGGTAACACCATGTCCTCGCAATCGTCCTCGTCTATTGTTGCTCCTAAATCGCCACTATTGATGTCTTCTCGATCGCTTTGGAAACCACCGGCGTAGCGATTGGAAAAATGTGTTAAAATCAAACTTCGCGCCTTGACGTCGGCGGCAAACGTTCCCGCCATCGTCGCCGTGGAGTGCCCCTTGAATATGGCTTCCCCTCGCTTGGCTCCATTGAACGTGGATTCGTGCACAAGAACATCAGCACCAGTGGCCATACTTGCAATTGCGCTACTGTTACATGTATCACCGAGTAATACCAGTCGACGACCCGGACGCGAAGGGCCGATGACGTCCTCAGGGCGAATCGTCGCGCCGTTGGGCGCCGTCACTTCCTTTCCTTCCTTTAACAATCTATACTCACGTCCTGGCGCCAAACCGAGCGATATGGCTTTCTCGGCATCTAATCTCCCCGGCTGGTCGCATTCGTCGATGACGTATCCGAAGCACGGCACCGGATGACGTAGCGGCGTCGCGCGCACGCACAAGTTGCTGTCGCGGTACACCGTCCAACGCGGCAACTGACCGCTCGACCCCAACTCGGTCCACGCACGCTCGTCTTTAAAGTGTGGCGGTGGCTCAGCGGCATTTTCAGGCCAACACTCACCCATGAAAATCTTCCCACGTGGATCGACAGACGTATGCGGCGCTGGGACCCCTCCTCCGGCGCGCGCCGTCTGTCGCATCTCGGTTACGATGAGCGGCATCCCGAGCACCGAACGTGACCATGTCATGGCGCTATATATGTACTGTCGAATCCCAGGCGGACCAGTAATATGCAGAGGCTCGACTTTACCACCGTGCGCGCGCATGTGGGACGTTCTCGTGCCACTAATCGCACAAATTAATCCAGGTAACCCAAAAATATGGTCCCCGTGCATGTGCGTGATGAAAATTTTAGTAATCTTTGCGTACTTCAACTGCGAACGCATGAGTTGATGCTGCGTCGCCTCACCGCAATCAAATAACCAAATCTCATTTTCTAAACGCAACGCCAGCGATGAAACGTTGCGCGTGAAGCTCGGGGCGCCACTAGATGTCCCTAAAAACGTGAGCTCGGCGCCCGAAAAATTAGACTTGCGCTCGTCGTCTATTTCCTCCCCTCCGCTGATCGCATCCTTTAATTTCGCGTTAAACATCGTCTGCTGATACGACGACGACTTTTTAGACGCCACCCCCGCCCCCGACGCCACCCCCGCCGCCGAAGCGTCACCCGAAACGCCCGCCGCGCCGCCCCCGACGCCGCGCGTCGCCAACGCCTCCACCAACGCCGCCTTCTTCATCCCCTTCACCTCACCCACATCGTACCCATACACCTCCACCAACCGCGCACGAAGCTCCCCAACCTTCATTCTCGTCAACGCCGCCATCGATTCCCCCCTGTCGTCACCATTCGCGTCGTCACCGTCAGCATCACCCACGCCGACGGCGCGTCCAATCGACACCCTCCAGACGCGCCTCGCCCCCCCCGGTCGCGCGCCGCTCGCCGCGGACCCGCGCCGAGCGCCGCCAACCCTCGACGCATGCGCCGCGCCTCCTCGCGACGCGGCGCCGACGCCGACGACGCGCGCGCACGCCATCAATCGTCACGCGAGCTCGCGCGCGAATTCTGCCGCCGCCACGCGTCGCGCAGCGCGTTTAGTCCGAACGCACCCACCCATGCGTGTGCACATTCGATCGACGCGCGCCATCGATCGCGACACCGCTCGATCGATCTCGCGCGTCGATCGATGGGCGGCGAACGACCGATCGGATCGGATCGGATCGATCGGATTCGAGGGCGCCCCTGCGTGTCGCGAGGGTGTCGGACACACAGACGCGCGCGCGCGCGGTACGCGCGCGAAAGAAATATTTCACGCGCGCCGCGCGTCGGGTGGGTGCGCTGGCCAATTGCGCGACCGCGGCGCGACCATACGCAATGTCGATTCGAGTGCGCCATCATCCATCGCCCGCGCGCCAACGGAAACGTCGGACGCGGCTCGAGGTTTACGGCGTGACACCGTCTAGAACGTCGACGCGATTACGCGTGAATGATGAAAACAATGAGGAAAATAATGTTTCTGTCGATCCCGTGGTGCAGAAATACGGTCCGCCCCCGGGCATGGGCGGAGGACGCGGGCGACACCTCACGGAGCGCGAGCGCGTGGCAATCTATGAGCGCATCGTGCTCGCTCGATGCAATGGCGATGTGAGTCCGACGCACGTGTGCCGCCTGTGGGGTATGAGTCATAATTTTCTGCAACGCATGGACGCGGCGCTCGCGGCTGGGACGTACTTTGTCAGGCGGAGCGCGACGGGGTGCGCTCGACAGATGACGGATGCGCACGTCGCAATCGTGAAAGATATCAACGGTCGAACGCGCGGCGAGCTCACGTGGGGCGAGCTCGCGGCAGAATTCAAGAAAGAAACGGGTTTAAACTTTTCTCCGTCGACTATTTTCAGGAATTGTACGCGCATCGGATGGACGCGCGTGCGTCGGGGGTGACCATTCGGACGCCGTGCGTGCGCGCATGCACCACAGGCTAGGGTTTAGGCTAGGGTACACGCGCGCGTGGATTCTCCGCCGAACCGACGTCGTCGCGCGTTCGGTGCGCGACGCGCGGCACTGGGCGAAGCGAGGCGACGGGACATTCGCGGTGACACCGCGGCGCTCGATCGAGCCCGGGCGCCGCACGCGCGCGCGCGACGACACGAGCCCGGTCGCACGCCCGATGCGCATCCTTCTCACCGGTGGCGCCGGTTTCATCGGCTCGCACGTCGCCGAGCGCCTCGCGTCGCGGCATGCCGAGTATACGGTGCGTGCGCCCTGTGGCGATGTGGATTCTCGTGCGCGTGCGTGGAGCGTGCGTGGAGCGATGCGTGGATCTCGTGCGCGGAACGACTGACGGCTAACGACCCGGTCGCGCGCGCTCGCTCGCAGATTGTCATCCTGGACAAGCTCGACTATTGTTCGAGCTTAAAAAATCTCGAGGGCGCGAGAGAATACGCAAACGTGCGGTTCGTGAAGGGCGATGTGCGTTCTTTTGATTTATTGAGTTACGTCTTGGATAGTGAGCGCATCGATACCGTCATGCACTTTGCCGCGCAGAGTCACGTGGACAACTCGTTTGGGAATTCGTACGAGTTCACGAAGAATAACATCGAGGGCACGCACGCGTTACTCGAGGCGTGCGTGCGAGTGAAGACGACCAAAATTCGACGATTTCTGCACGTGTCCACGGATGAGGTATACGGGGAAAACCTCACGGATTCAAACACCGAGCACGCGACGCTCCTGACGCCGACCAACCCGTACGCCGCGACAAAGGCGGGCGCGGAGATGCTTGTCATGGCGTACGGACGCTCGTACGGATTGCCGTACATCATCACTCGCGGAAACAACGTGTACGGGCCGAATCAGTATCCAGAAAAGGCGATTCCAAAGTTTTCAATCCTCGCGAAAAGCGGAGAAAAGATTGCGATACACGGCGACGGCTCCGCGACGCGTTCGTACATGCACGTCGACGATGCGTCTTCGGCGTTTGACGTCATTCTCCACCGTGGGACGACGGCACAGATTTATAACATCGGCTCGCGTGAAGAGCGGACGGTCTTGTCCGTCGCTCGGGATGTCTGTGGGCTCCTTGATCGCGACCCGGAAACGACCATCGAGCACGTGAGCGATAGAGTCTTCAACGACAGAAGATATTTCATCGATTGCTCGAAGCTTTTAGCGCTTGGATGGAGACAAGAAAAGTCCTGGGACGTCGGCCTCGCGGAAACCGTGCGTTGGTACTCGAATACCGACTTGAGTGCGTACTGGGGCGAATTCGCACCCGCTTTGCGCCCGCACCCTTCGGCGAGCGCGGACGGTCGACGACGATGGCTCGAGTCGGATTTCACGAACGAGTTTGACGATCGCGCGACACCGGATTTGTAACATATGAGATACGTAATAGTTGAGTAAAGTTTTGGGTGCGCAAAAATAAACTGCATGTTTCATCTCCAACCCGACAAACATCCTGAGACCGTTCTTCTGGACTCGACTCAAAAGAGTTGTTGTACCTCCGCGGCGCGCAGCTGTCGCCAGAAAATGACGCGCCACGCCGCGGACGACGCGCGCGCGTTCGAGGGCGAACCGCGAAAACACACCGTAGGGAGCGCGTTGCGCGCGCTCGACGGTCGCGTGCGCGCACTCGAGCGCGACACGCGCGCACAGGCGTCGACGAGTGCGTCGACGCGAAAAGCTGTGGATGCGCTCACGCACGCATTCGATGGCTTGGCGCACGCGTTTCGGGATGCGATGGAGGAATTGAGAGCAGATCACGCGAGATGGGAGCGTGAGCGCGAGGATATTCGAGCTGGGGTGGAGGTGGCGGTGGAGGAGGTGCGAAGGGTGGCGCGAGGCGCGGCGGCGAGGGAGGCGGATGCGGAGCGTGCGCGAAGAGACGCTCGCGCGGTCGATGGGCGCGTGAGCGAAGCGTTGACGTACGTCAAGGATGTTCGAAATGAGTTTTTGAGGACGGAGGATACGGTACGAGACGCGTTGGCGTGCGTGAAGGCGTTAGAAGAGCGAGACGAGGCGCGCGAACGCGCGTTGGCAGAGGTTCAAAAGCGCGCCGAGGATGGCGAAGCGACGTTACGAGAGGAGATAGAAGCCGTGCGGCGGGTGTCGGCACGCGCTGAAGTAGCGGCGAGTAAGGCTGAAGAAGTGGGCGGGTTGGCGAACGATATGCGCGAGCTGGCGAGATGGAGTAAGACAAACGCGGAGCATCAAAACCGTCGGTTGGCGCATCTCGAGCGCGACTCTGATTCCTCGCGAGAAGAACGCGACCGCGCTCTGGCGAGCTCTGTGAGTGCGACTGCGCAAGCAATGAAGGTGCAGCAAGCTCGCTTGCAGCAAATTGAGGAGCGCGGGATGTTACGAGCGCGTCGGGAGGCGGCGACAAAGGCGGACATAGACGTCTTGAAGAAATCGCTCGGCGAACATCACGCCGCCTTGCTCAAAGTGTGTGAGACGTTCGACACCGAGCTCGAGCTTAGTCCGAGTTCATTCCCGACGTCGTCTGCATTCGTACGCACGACAAAAACGTTGGATTAGGAGCGAGCTTTGCATCGCATTGTGTCTCTTTGTGTCGCCGTAGCTTTTGCGTCGCCGTAGCATTTGCGTCAACAACCGACTGCGCAAGTATTTCATCGTAGCGTATTCATAGACATTCAATAAAACACTCTCGTGTGATGCACTACAATGATAAATTTCGTTTCTATGCGGCTTTTCCAACTCTAAATGTAATCTGCGAGCCAAACGCGCGACTCGCGCGGCCCAATCCAACTATAACTTTGATACCGGCATCGCCACCGGCAAGAACTTCGTATGCCGCCCAATGGCGATCACATCACCATCCTCGTTCTTCAACACGCACTCCATCCACGCTAAAGTCTTCCCAACCTTGAGCACCTCGCACGTAATCAACACTCGCGAGCCCGTCGGCGCGGGCGCGCAGTAGCTCACATTCAAATCCGTCGACACCCCGCCTTGCTTGGTCACCGTCAATAGCGCCACTGTCGTGAGAACGTCTACGAGCGTCGCCACGCACCCACCGTGGAGCGTGCCGAAGCGATTCGTCAACTCTGACGTCACCTCGAGCTCGCACGTGAATGCGCCGAGCTTTGGAAACGCACCTTTGCGACACCGTGCGAGCGCTGGAGAGTCGTACGTGCCCGCGCGCACGGCTTCGGCGAAGAATTGTTCCGCCGTACGCGCGTCTGCGAGCGCTGGCGCGCCATCCGTCATCGAGCGCGCGTGCGTGTGCGGCGCAGTCGTGCGCCAGCGCGCACAAAGATGCAGCCTCAAAGTGCGCCGCGCGATGTCCACGCACGCGTTCCGCCGGCTTGCATCGCGAGCGCTGACGACGACGACGTCGTCGTCATCGTTTTCGTTCGCGTCGTCGTCGTCGTCGTCTCACGCGCGGTCGTTCGCGAGCGCGTCCACGTCAGCGCCAGCGAAGCGCGATGGCGATGGTGGCGGTGATGGTGCTCTCGATGACAAATCGCACGCCTCTCGCGCAATGTACACCGCAGCGCTCGCGGACACCGTGCGCAAGGTGAAATTATTGTCACTCGGCTCTCTCGCGGTGACCGCGGTGGGGTGCCCGATGTTTTTGGAGCTGTCCCAGCCCGAGATGGCGTTTGAGGCAAAGGCGGCGGTGAGCGCGACGGTGATTAGTTTCGGCGGGTTCACCACCGCGTTGTTGCAGTGGTTCATATCGCCGTACGTGAAAACGATGGTGATCGATGATCGGGGTGTCGTCAAGGCGACAAAGTTTGCGTGGAATGCGTCGACGTACGAGACAAGTTTTGCGAAGAGCGACATGGTGGAGACTGAGAGCTCGCGTCCACTCGTGTCTTGGGAAGCGAAAGATGGGTATTATTACGTCGAAATGGGCGGGGTGCCGAAAGAAATGTATGACGAGCTCGATCTCGCGCGATTTGATTCGCAAGCGAAGGCGGAGGCGGCGGCGAAGAATATGGAGGATGAGGATGACTGATTGAAGATTATTGTTTGTTATTGAACGAAACTGTACGTAGCTTAAGATTTCACCTCTGCACGCGTGCTGCATCTAAATAATCGTTTCATGGCTAATATAGATCTATGTTATGTGAGGAGTACGTGCGCGTTACGTTCGTCGACGTTTCGCTGGGCTCGAGCTCTCGGCGGGCTCGTCGGCTTTGGATTTCACGCTCGCGCGCGCGCTGCGACGACCCGCTGCTGGCGCCTCGGCTTTCACCGCAACTGCAGCGGAAGCCTTCGTACTCTTTGCCGCACGAGTAGCCTTTTTAGGTACAGCGCGAGTGAGCACGATAGAACCTTTCTTTGCTCCGCCGATGGCCCGATCGAGAATGGTTGCTCCGCGATAGTGCCACTCTTGCTCTTTTTCGTTCCAAAATGTCTCAAATGTTTCTCCAGACAGCGCACACGTTGGCTGTGATTCATCCACGGGCACGCTGACGTTGTCAAGTTCTTCTTGTATGACTGTTTTGGCATCTACATCGGGTTTTCGGTCTTCACCACCGAAAAAGTTCACGGCGTCTTCAGCCATCGTCTTCAAGCCTTTGAGCCAAGCCGTGATGTCCACAAACCATTTGCGACACACCTTTCCTTCTTTGCGACGTCGTCGACGAGCGTGGAGCCAGTCCATATGAGCATCGAGCTCGGGCTGGCTGCGAAAGCGTCGTCCGGTTTGTGAGCATTGTAATGGAAGTTCAAAGTATAGGGATCGAATGACGCCTTCGCGGCGCTTGCTAAGTTCTCCCAAATCTTTCTTTGGGTCGAAATCTGCCGTCAACACCGGAAGCTCACCAGGTCTCGCCACTAATTGTGGCGCATCGAGTGATGTTGTTGGTGAGGCTTTTTTGGCTTCGAGTGATGCGATGAGGGCAGATAGATCTCCTCCACTGCCACTTTGTAACATGTTGGCGAGAAGTGAGCCTCCGGCAGCACCTGTGAGCACGGGCGGAGGTGGAACTTGCGTATACGCTCCATACGGCTGTTGTACTTGCGGTACTACAGCAGGATACGCTCCGGTCCATTGTTGAGCTGGAGGTGCCCACTGCTGCGCGGCTGGCGCCTGCTGCCACTGTTGCGCCGGCGGTTGCGCCACCATACGCGGCGCGCCTGATGGCGCCACTGGCGGCCGTACGCCCGCCGGTGCGCTTCGCGTAAGGGCGGGCTCGATTTCATCTAAAACGCTAGAAGGAAATACTGTTTTCCAAGTACCGAATAAGTGAGCCATGCTCTTCTTTTGAGCGTCGGTGACTCTAGCGTACGCTTGAAGGAATAAATCACTCAACCCTTTGCTAAAGATACGAACGAAAGGACCTCTGAGATTTTTCACCACGCTATCTAAGAGATAAAATCCACATAATTTGCTTTTCACAGGGGAATTTTTGATGTGCGCACAGATCAAATCTGCTATGGCGCCCGCGCGCGCTTCATCTTTTCCAGCAATTTCCCCGGCTAACATGGTAAGAGAGCTAATGATAGGTTTGCTATTCACCACGAGTTCACTCAACGCGGAGGCGTACTCATCGAATTCTTCTCCTCGAACCGCCATGTCGATCTGCAAAAGTGTCAAAGCAATAAACTCTCGCGATCGCGACGTCGTTGGCCAGTCGTCTATATACTCTCTCGCGATCGAAAAAGTCTGAACGGAGCGTAATACGAGAGCGCGCTGTCGAGCGCACACAGAATCTAACAACTGAATGTGTTGTATTCACCGATAGTGTCGGGTAGTTATCGTCTATTTCGCTGCGTGCTAATTGCTGTCCCTATATTTGTGTCGCTCCAACGCGATCAAGAGCCACCCGTCCTCGAGACGACGCGGTCAACCTGCTGTGAACGACCAAGTTCCCTACGCGCGCCTAACTCCGTTCGACGCGCCGACTCTCCAAATCGTACAAACCTCACGCAAAGCGCGCGACTATCGCCAAACACAGCGTGCTCCGTCGCGTGTTACGACGTAATTCACTGAGGATTGAATCGCCTCGAGATCTCCACAATTTTCAATCGTTCGCTCGCGTATACGCTCGCGCGATGCGATAATCTCTCGCGCGCGGCGTACACAATACCGCAGTACGATGCTTTGATGCGGTGCGTGCGCACGCGGAACCACGGATGCGTGGGGTGCGGGTCGGAAAGTGACGACTGAGGGGCGTAAACCTCAGACCTGAGTCGCGGCGCGGCGGCGTTTCTATCAAACCGCGTAATGCTAGCCCTACTTTTCTGATTCTTGATGCGTTTCGTCGTGCTGATTGAACTATGCATTATTACAAAAATCTACGACTATCGCAGCACAGAGAATGAGAGCGTGGGTCCGCTCGCCATGGAAGAAACGCGTCGCGGCCGCCGGCTCGATTTAACGCTTTCGACGCCGACCCATTTTGGCGCGATTTTCGAGGTCATCCGCGCTCAGCGGCGCCGCAGCTGATGATTTTGGTGCAATTGAGCTCTCACCGAGCACCACGGTCGTGCCGAACTCGGGATGGTCGGGCGGTAGCGGCTCGTTTATTTTATCGACGCGGCGAAACGTCCTCGATTCCATGCGATCCGTGTACAGCACGCCATTCAAATGATCCACCTCGTGCTGGAGAATTCGAGCCATCCAACCGGATGCTTCGAAATCGACCATCGAGCCGTCGCCTCCCAGCCCTCGACATTTGACACGCAGGTGCCTTCGTACGACGGCGCGATAGCCACTCACGCTCAAACAACCTTCGTAAAACGCCGCGCTCGCATCACCCACGGGCGAAAGCACCGGATTAATAATCACTTTCATCGGGAACGGCTCACGACGCTGTGCGGCGCGGTCACCCGGGCTCACGTCCGACATGCCTTCCGTCGTATCTTCGAGGACAATGACTCGCAACTGAGTTCCGAGCTGCGGCGCGGCTAAACCAACGCCGCGCGCCCGGCACACGCTCGTCATCTCCGCGATGAGTTCCTGAATCTCCCCGCTATCGATGCGCGACGGGTCAACCTCGCGCGCAACGTTACGAAGCGCAGGCGTGCCGGCTTGTACGACTTCGCGTTGGCCTTTTGCCATGGTAATCAGCGCTCCGAATGCGTTTTGTGGCTTTTCCGTCCACGTCCCAGTGGGATCTGACGTTCCATACGCGTGCGTAGTGGTGTACGCACCGCGAAGCGTTCGTCTGCAGTGCGCAGTCGCGGGCACAGTGCGGGGTACGACGGCGGCGGCGCGCATGATGCGCGCTTGGAAGTGAGGCTGTGAAAGCGGTCACGCGGCGTTTTGGAAACGCTTCAATGTTACTGAACGCTTCAATGTTACAAAGTTGTACAACTCGTGCGGCGTGTTATTAGTACAGCTAATAATACGATTACAAATGTGCGCGCAGTGATGTGCGTGTTGGCGCTATGTTTTTGTGATTTCAATTTCGTCGGCGACGTCGTCGGCGCTTCTCTTCGTTCCGCGCACGCTCACCGCGCTCGATGTGGGTTGTAATGCCACTGTGTTCGTTGGGGTGTGCGTGCGTGCGGTGAGAAACGTTGATGGATCAATACCAATGCCGCCATCGGTGGCGTCGTTGACAAAAGCGCGCATTGAAGCGCTGCGACTCGGGTCCTTGCCTTGCATGTATAGAATAGCCGCCGGACCGAGGGAACGAATGTAATCCATGCGATTCGACCCTTGTGAGCGGGCGCGTATGCTCATCGCGCTTGCAGTTTCTGAAATCTCAGGTGCTTCGATGTTTGAACCGACTGGGGTGCTATTCACGACACCGCTTGGCGCTACGCGAGGCGCGGAGAGCGATTCCGCCGCCTCTGTGGAGGCGCCGGCGGCGCCATTCTTTCCGCCTCGCATTAAGCGTTCGCGTGCATCGGCGGGCAAGAAATCAGGTATAGAGTCGTCTTTGATAAAGTTTACCCGGAACTTTATCTTTCGTGGCTCGTATTCAACGCGCACGCGCGTACCAGCGGGTTGGCCTGCGAGAATTTCTTTGAGCCGCGTGAGCACAAGCGACGCGCACCGCAAACCGTCGCGCGCATTCCACGCCCTCTCGTGCGCTGCCACGTACCCGGGCAATTTAAGCGTTTCAAGCATTTGCAATTTCACCACCTTACCCACGTCGTCACGGAAACCAACCAGAATTCTACGCACCCCGAGCGCGTACGATTGCGCCCACCACTTGAGTAATTTTTCCTTTTCAAACTTCTTCACCTGCCTTGGATCATTCATTACGCGCGTCGTCTTAAGTTCCACGTATGACGCTAAGTCTCCATCGTCACCATCGAAGCAATCCACCTCGCCACACATGAGGACGTTTAAAGTCCCCAACTTTGTCCGCACCACCGAGCAAAAGCAATCCAAGCAGTCCACCGGCTCTTCAAATGGCTTCTCCGCGCACACACTCTCTTCGAACGCATAGCCCCAATAACACATCCGCTCTTCTCTATCATCCCGCGTCAGCGCTCGACGTAAACTATCTTCAGTCTCGCGCACGTTCAACACCACGCACCGATTCACGAGTTCCGCCTCCATCGTCCACGCCTCGTTTACGTTCCACGCGCACGTCAAAAGTTTACTTAAATTCCCCCTCCAAGTAATGACATCCATCTCCGGAAGCACCGCATCAATCTCACCACTCGTTTCTAACGCTCCGAATATTGCATCTATCGGCGCCGGGTAGATTTCTCGTCTATCTCTATCGCGAAACGTCCCGTAGCCTTCGTTCAAGTCGAGCAACCTCGAGTGCGCCGGGTCCACGCGCTTGACTCGTAATCGTCGCAAATTCGACGCATCATACGTCGTCAAACGTTCATCCCGACGCTTAGACACCTAATAAAGCACATGCATCGCACGCGACAACGCGTCGTCAGTCTGTAGTCTGTCACCCCCGTGTTTGGTAGTTACAACAACCTCGCATCGTCGCAATCCCTCAGCCCGCATCGCGCTCGCCCGCATCGCGCACGCGACGCAAGAACACGCACCTGTCCACACTCTATCGGCTCCTCGTACTTTGGCACGCCAGCACCGATGGCATTCATCGCATCCACGCTCACGCTCACGCTCCCTAACAGCACCACGCTCGCGCTCATCGCATCTTCCCCGAGCTGCCTCGCGTCGTCGTCGTCATCGTCGCGCGCCACCGCCACGGCCACTTCGGCACCGATGGATGCGCGACGCCGCGCGCGCGTGCTCCGCCGCGCGTTCGACGACAACACTTCGCTGTTCGATTCGCTCGGCATTGCGGCACTCTCTGACGCGCTTTGGTGCGTTCGGCCGGGACGCGATGGCGTCCGATATCGAGGCGCGCGGCGCCACGGCGTGGCCACCGTCGTCGTCGTCGACGACGTTCGCGCGCGCGCGCGCTGCGACGCCGTCGTTTCGCGCGTGGATCCTGCGCGCGCTGGCGGTGATTGGATTCATCACCTGCGTGCGGCAGTTGTACGCGCCGTTCGACGCTGCCTCGCGCGATGTTGCCGCGCTCAGGGCTGGTAAACACCGTCGAACGATCGACAGTGATGTCTTCGCGTCGCTCGTCGCCATCGATGGCGCACCCGTGCGGCGTGCCGTCGCGCCGAGGCTGCGTTTGGTGAGCAACGTCGCGTCGCACTGAGGCTACAAAGACGCCAACGTAAATGGCTTCCGCGCGCTCGAGCGCGAGTTTGGTGATTTACTAGATATTATTGGCGTCCCTATGAATGATTTTGGCCATCAACAAGGGTCGGTGGAGGATTTAATGCGCGATTTTAGCGGCGTCGTGGACGTGTTGACTCAACCAGAAACTTCAGGCTCGAGCGCGTTGTTCCACGCGCTCCTCGGCGAAGGTAACGGCGACGCCGACGTCGTCGCGCCTCTCGAATGGAATTTCGCGAAATTTCTCGTCAATGCCGACGGTGTCGTGGTCAAGCGTTACGGTCCTGGCTTCGATACCGACACCATCGCTCGCGATATCAGAGACGAGCTCTAATACGCCTCCGTCGGTCCCGCGGCGTGCGCGCGACACATGCGCCCTGATTCATGACGCGCGCGTTCTCAAATCATCCCGCTCATCCCGGGGCACACATATGATCGAACGCGCGCCGATTCGCCCTCGCGTGCGCGCCGCACATCGACATAAATTGTAATATGACACTTTCTACGAAACCGCACACCGCGCCTCGCCCCGCGAGCTGATGATGCTTTTGGGCGTCGTCGCGCCCGCGTCCGCGGTCGGCGCCGCCGTTCGCGCGCGACACCCGTCGACACCGCGCTCGTCGTCATCGTCGACGCGCGCGGCGGCGACGCTCGCGCGCGCGCGCACGACGCGCATCGTATGCCAGCGACCGCTGCGCCGGGCCATCGCCCAACGCCTCAGCTCCACCGGCGGCGACGCCATGCCGCCAACGGGATACACCCCAGGCGATGGTGAACCATTGGGTGAATCGAACACGCCCACGAGCGCGTCGCACGCCGCGTCGTCGGCGGCGGGCAAGAGCGCACAAGATTCCACGAGGGATGTGTCGGACAAACGGTTAGCTCCGCCGCCTTCGTCGCCGTCCGAGTCGACGTCGGTGGCGAAACGCCCCGAGCAAACGATGGGGATTGAGCGCGCACAACCGCCTGCGCCGTCTGCGCCGACACCGCCGACGGGGCCGTCGCGTGCGGTGAGTGCGACGGAGGAGATTGAGCTGTTGCCGCCATCCAAGCGCGAGCCACGGTTGAAGCGTTCGGAGGAGTCTACGAGTGAATCTGGTGACGGTGGCGATGCTGTGGGGGTATCGATCGATGGAGATAGTGTGATGAAGAGCGTGGATGATGGCTCCGTGAAGGTTGGGGGGACGAAACAAGGGGCTGGGGCGAAGCAAGCGGGTTCGGGAGCGGGGAAGACGACGGCGACGACCAAGACAAAGGATGTCGATAAAATTACGCCTCCTCGTTCAGCACCACCGGTGTCGGGGGGAGGAATCAAAACCGTGAGTGCGGGTACTGCCATGGATAAAGATTCCGAGCCCGCACTCGCGGGTGGGGATGATGGTGACGGTAACGACGCGCGTTCGGGCGGCGGCGATGGCGGCGGCGGGGACGACGAGGATGGGGAAGACGAAGACGAAGATGAGGATGATGATGAGGTTGTGCTTCCAGATCCATGGTACAAACTCGCGTGGGAAGAAACCGAGCGCGAGCTTACGAAATTAATGCAGCGTTTGTTGAATATTTGGATTACGCGTGATCCGAGTAAAACAACGCGGCTCGTGTTATTCTCCGTCTTGGGCACGGCGCTCTTCGTCGCATCCTTGTTACTTTATCCCGAGAATCCGTTAGAATTCAGCGACGATGGACTGTTCAGCTCTGTTTTCGGTCGTAACCCTCGCTGGGTGGTGAATCGTGAACTTGGTCCGGTACAACCGACGTTGCTGAGCACCACGTGCGCGTGCGCCGTGGCGTTTGCCAAGGTTCGTTTAGGCGCGAATATGTTTCGCTTATCGCCATTTATGCACGGTGTTTTAGGCTTACCCATGGGTTTTATGTTGGTTTTCCGTTGGAACAACGCACACGAGCGTTGGTGGTACGGTCGCACATGTCTCGGGAACATTTTATTCTATTGCAAAAATCTTGGTGGCACGTTTTGCACGTGGGTCGCTCCGCAAGACCCGATGCTTGCCGCCCGTACGCTCGGTCTTATCGGTGCGTTGAAAGAAACCGTCGCCGATCGACTGAACGGCACAGTGATGAACGATGGTGCCATTCTCAGCCAGCTCACGACGCCGCTCGACAGCGATGACCTCGAGGGTTTGTTCTTGGCGGATAACAAGGTGCTGTATTGCCTCGAGCAACTTCGTGGGTGCGTGATGGAGGCGTTTAGAAAGGACTACGTTCCGCCCGCGATTGCATCGACGATTCATAACGAGGTAGCCATGATCATGGACAACTACGGATCGTGCGAAAAAGTGGTGAATCAACCACCGCCCGGGTGCATCATTACACACTTGAAGTCGACGCTCATGGTGTACGTGTGCTCGTTGCCGATGATTTTAGTGCACGAAGTCGGTGTTTGGGGGGTGGTACCGGTGACGACGATTTTATCCTTGGCGTTGTTTGGCATCGAAGCCGCGGCTGAGCAAATTGAACAGCCGTTCGGGAACAGACCGTATGATTTACCAGTACGTTCGTTGATGAATAGTAATACGCGGGATTTAGAGCAAACGAGCAAGCGCGTGCTCGGTTTAGCGGGTTTCGTAAACGGGGTGAAAATGCCACTCGAACCGAGAATCGTGGCGCCAGTGAAACCGGCGATGAATATTCCAGAGCCGCCAATCATGATGAAACCTATGGAAGCGCCAGAGGTTCCGGCGAAGATTCCGCCGACTCCGACGCCCGCGAGCGTCCCGGCGCCGGTGCCGACGACCAAGTCGACGAGCTCCGCCACGGTAGCTCCAGCGCAGAAGAAGGCGCCGAGAAAGCCCGGTGACGTGGACGACGACGCGGTTGCAGATGTTGCATTAGATACTTCGCTACCGACGGAGAAGTCAGTGATGATCCCGAGCATGCGCAAGGATAACACGGTGTCGTTTTCAAGCGATAGAATAGAGTCGGCGGTGGCGAGCGCGAGCAAGGAGATTCCGTTTGCTTTCAACACGGATACGACGGTGTCGACGACGAGATCAGCAGATGCAGTGCGACCGGGATCGTCGGATGATACGAGTGAAAGCCAATCGCAATCTGCAACGACGCCGCACACGCCCAAGAAGAGCGCGCTGCAAGCGGCGATGGACGCCGTGTCCAACGCCGCGAATGGCTCGAGCGTGGCTTCGGGGTCATTATCGCCTGTTCGAACGCGTCCGACGTTCGGCAAAGCTGCCGGTGATCTCCCAGCGTGGAAAGCTCAAAGTCCAATCGAGATTTACGATCAAGTGCTCGATGAGCGCCCGAGTACGACGATTCCTGATAGTCCGCGGTATCACACCAGCGGAAAGATGCGACGACGAGACTCGTACGGCGAGCAATTTTTCGAAATGTTCCGACGCGGCGAGACGAGCACCGCGAGTGCATCGAATAATGAATCGCATTTGCAGCGTACGACATCTTCAACACTGCCTCGCTCGGCTAGTACGACGTCCTTCCAAGGCCCGGGTTCGCCGACGTTTCGAACAAACGCTGAGGGCGAGCGCGACATTCGTGACATTCCATTCTCGCGCAACGCCTTTCGATCGTCGCCATCACGCTCCGACTTGACCGCCGAAGAAGATGGCGCGGTTCCCATGAGACGTTTACAACCGAGCCAACGCGCGCCGTCGTATTCGGATATGACAGCGTTAGAGGAGGCGATTAAACGCGCGCGCGAGGCTCGCCGGCGCAACTCCCCAGGAGGGGGCACGCCATAAGAGACAGTCTCAAACGGCCCAGCTTGTGCGTGAGATAGAAACAATGCTCAACAGTTAAAGCGCGCATGTCAATTCTGTGTAAATATTAAAAGTTCATGATGCAATCCTCCTTTGGCACACCCGCCGTCGTCAAAATGTCAATGACATCCGTTGTCATTTCCTTTTGTCCGCACAACACCGCGAATGAGTTCGACGCATCAATGGCGCTTAAATCATCTCTCAACGCATCCTGCACGTGTCGGCCATTATCTTCCGAATACACTCGCACGACGGTGCATTTCCAGGCGTTCGACTGCTCTAAAAACGCCGTATGCGCCTCGTCTTGCGTCCCGTAATACAACGTCACCTCTCTTCCCGCCAAAGCCCCGGATTCTAAGAGCGCCTTGATTGGCGAAATCCCCGATCCTGTGGCAAACAAGAGCGCGTGTGATTTCTCGCTTACACCGTCGAGAACGAACCCCTTACCCATGGCTGGGGACACTTCGAGCGAAGCGCCGACGTCCGCGGCGCAAATCTCACCCGCCGTGCCGTCTTGCGACTTTACCAACAACTCAAACGTCCCGGCGCGCGCACCAGGAGCGGATGCAATCGCAATAAATGCCGGCTTGCCATCGGCGCTGGTGCGAATCTGAATAAACTGTCCCGCGAGCGCGTACGCGTTGACGGCGTCGACGCCGACGTCGAGCGAGATCGATCGTAGCCCACCTTCGGGCGTCGCCGGCGCGTTGGACACCACCTTCGCGGAAGACCATGTGAAATCATTCCACCCAGCGCGGACGGGGATGTGATACGCACGCGATGCACGCTTGCCGAACTGGGAGCTGCGATTGATGGTGAGCGGGACGGCGTGCGCGCGACGCGCGGCCAAGCTCACCGCGGTTTTAGACGGTACGCGCGCCTTTGTCGTGCGTAACAACGCGGCGGGCGCAAGCGATGCTCTGCATGTGTTCATGATGCGAGAGGTGTGGGCGATCGCGACGAAGAAAGGCTTACGCCAAAGAATGAGGCTGCGTTGGGCCCTCTATCCAAAAACAACTACGACTACGCGCTACGTAACTAATCTAATTCTATGCGATCCTGTCGCGCCTGCGCCTTGCCGAGCGCAGCGCTTTGTATTTGACCCTCCCAATTGTTCTGAAATCGCTTGTACACGGCGAGCGCGGCGAGGGCGTCTTCGGCGGGGTCGTGCGCGTCGTCGCACTGAATGCGAAGGGCGCAAAAGTCGCGAGCCAAATGTCGTAACCGTCTCGGGCGTAAAAACCTCGGAGGTCTCAGTAACGGACGCCACTTTGCCGTGTCCCGCACGAGCTCACGAGGGTGCGTGAGTTTCAATGCCTTGAAGTCATTCTCCAACGCGTGGCCGACGACAACGCGGTCTTTGATAATGTTTGCGACGGCGCGTTGGACGTCGGCGAAATCCGGAGCGTCGCATTTATCGGCGTCTACGTGGCGAGGCAAAATCCCGCTCACGTGCGTGCGGTAATCAGTAACAGTTCTATACGCTTTACTGTACGAGCAATACAGCACGTTGCCGTGTTCGTTAATGACGCACACTTGCGCGAGCATGGATTCCATTCCGGCTTCGCCGCATCCAACCATTTCGCAATCCAGCGCGACGACATTCGTGAGCTCCATACAATCGTTCCACGGTTTCGGTCGCGTCAGCGGTGCGCGAGCAGCTAACTTTTTCACATTATCCTCAATATCCTTCTGACTCTTCGCGCGCGCCGGATCGGCGCCGTTACCGTCGATGCACCCGTTGCCTCGGCTCTCCATCCCGAGCTCAAACGCCTCGATGAACGCCCTCGCGACGTCCACGTGAAATAACGACCGCCTTGCATGCGGCATAAAACCTGAAGTTTCACCTTCCACATCCGACCTCTTCGCCCCGACGAGCGCGAGCTGATCGGCGCGGGCGTTACTGGTGTGATTTCCACCCGAGTGCGCGCGCACTTTACGCACGCTCGTCCGCGCCTCGCGTCGGGACAACGCGTATGCCACGCCTAATAATAACCATGATGGCGACGCCATCAACTCCCCTTTCACAATGTGCTCCACCGTCCGACATACCACTCTCGAATCGCTGTGAATCACCAGCTTACTCCGCGTGTCGTGACGCATTAATGTCGCGTACAACGCGTACAATTCCACAACGTTGTTATCCGTCGATTTCGCCGTCGTCGCGCTCGCAAAATTCAATCGATGTCCAAATCCATACCAAATCCCAATCCCGCTCGATGGCGGATTTACAGACGCACTGCCATCGATATAACACTCGTGTTCGACGCGCTCGGCGTTCGCGCCTCGCCCGTGGCTCGTGGAATGATCGCTGAGCTTGACCGTCGTCAACGTAAAAGTTTCAACCCACGCGCGCGCGAGCGCCGCCCCAATCCAAGACCACCCTCGCCGCCCCGAGAACGCGCGCGTGAGATGATAAAATATAATAAATACCACCACATCGCGCGCGTGGCGCACGCGCGCGGCGAACGACAGCGGCGCAGTCGCATCAACCATGACACGCGCAGCACCACACCGCACCAAAGTGCACCTCCCGAGCGAAACACCGCCGTTCGCACCGCCTCGCGCGCGCCGTCGTCGCCTCGCGCGCGCCGCCTCGCGCGCGAATGACTGTTTCCACGCGCTCGCGCCTCGACTGTCGCGTTCGACGACGTTCCGCGTCGCACAGTGGCGTCGTCGTGTGCTCTAGCCCAGAGGCGGCGGCGCCATTCATCGCCGCGTCTCGCCTCCATCGCCGTCGTCATCGGCGCCGTGCGCGCGCGCCAGACCTCGACGCACCGTCCGTCGCGCATTCGCGCCCGTGCGCCGCGCGTTGCGGCGTCGCGCGCGACGACGACGGACGATGGAGTACGTGTCGTTTGAAGGCTTGCGCCTCGATGGTCGGCGCGCGCGCGAAATTCGCGCCACCACCATCGCGCTCGGCGTCGACGCCACCGTGGATGGGTCGTGCGAATACGCCGTGGGGAATACGCGCGTGTTGGCGACGGTGGAAGGGCCGACGGAGTATCGCGCGGTCGGAAGCGAGGGGGATTTGGAGCCGACGTGCGCGGTGGAGGCGAGGTATCGAGAGAGCGCGTTCGCGCAAGACGGCGCTCGAGAAGCTCGACGGTACGATCGACGCGCGCAAGAGTTTTCGAGAACGTTAACTGGGGTGTTGGAGAGCGCGATAGTTGGGACGTTGATGCCGCGAGCGCGGATACGGGTGACGACGCAGGTGCTGGCGAATGACGGCGGCGCGCGAGCGGCTGCTGTCAACGCGGCGACGCTGGCGTTAATCGACGCCGGAGTGCCGCTTCGGGACATGCTCGCGGCGGTCACGGTGGGGTACATAGATGGACACGTTTTAGTCGACGTGAATCGCGCGGAAGAGCGCGCGCGAGGGGTAGAATTGACGCTGTGCGCGTTTGCGGGCGGAGGCGACGGCGACGCTCACGTCGTCGTCGGCGAACAACTCGATCGAGGCAAGTGCGCCGTGGATGTTTTCGAAAGTATGCACGATCTAGCGTTAGCCGCCACGCGCGTCGTCGGCGCGCGCATGCGAAAAGCGACTTTAAAGCGCACGCGTTCGCTCGCCACCAGTCGAGCGTTGGAGAAATTTTAACCCATAGTCCTTCTCCGACCGCGCGCCGCCGCGCGCTCGGGCCCGTGTAACATACGTACCACTTCAACCCTTCCTACACCGCGTTTCCCCGCGTTTCCCCGGCGCGCATCCCTCGCGTCGCGCCTCCAGCGTCGCTTCTCTCGCGGCGCTCTGCAAAACGTGTATCCACGCCACGAACCGCCGGAGATGGGCTACGCGCGCCTCGCTCGCGCGCACCGCGCCGAGACGCGCGAAGGCGCGCGCGGGACGCGTGCGGGATCATTGCCGCGAGCCGTTCGTCTCCACCAGCGCGCGCGGCGTCTCGCGCGCGGCGTGCGCGGGCGATTGGCGCCGCAGGTCCGGAAAAGTTCCGTGAAAGTTCCGTGTTTACAAAGTAAGTTGGATGATCGTGCATGGTGTTGGCGATTGGTGCGCCCTCGCACGGTCGTCTCGCGCGGCACACCGCGCTTAAAATGCGTTTATCAGGACAACATGGTAGTACTACAAATGCTCGGCTCGCGCGCGGGGACTAGGTGCCGCGCACGCGGGCGCGGGAGGGTGTCAGACGCGCGCGCGGGACGCGGGTCGCGCTCGGATCAAAACTCGGATCAAGACTTTGGATCGTTCTCACGCGCTCGTGAACGCCCCAGACGCGCTCTCGAGAGAGCAAAAGCTGTCTAATGCGCCGGTGGTGAGTCTGCCATGCGCTCGAGCGCGCTTGGTGTTGGTGTTGTGCCTCTTTAGGCACGGTTTGCACGTTTTCCTACCAGGGGTGAAATGCTTGACGGCGTGGCGATGGCGTTTGCAGCTCGTACAATATGCCGTCTTAACCGCCTTGTTCTTCAATGCTGGCCGCACACGAGTGTGACACGAATGTTCTCTTCGCGTGGTGTTCGTCTTATCGTATATGTCGTCCACCACCCGCGCGCTATAGTTGAGAAGGTCTTCGGTGAAGCAGCTGAGCGCGATGTTGGCTTTAAACACGGGCTCGGCGACATTGTACTCTAAAACCATCGCCGTCGACGTCATCGACGGTGGCACAGTCGCGAGCCAGGGGTCGTCGCGAAGCATCGCTGCGTGTGCGGCGTCTGAGTGACGCGACGCGTACATGTGAGATCGTACTGGAATGGTGAAGCCGCGGCGGCGTTGGTGCGGCGCGCTCTGAAGTCGTCAGAAATCTGGTGCCTCATGCATGGCACTTTGTGACATAATGTAGACCAAAATGTGCTATGAGTGCATATTATGCATGATTTGCGTGGACTCCGCGCGCCGCGTCGTCGTCGCTCGAGCGTCGTTCGAGCGCACAGGGCGCGAGAACGCGCGCGCAGCGCGTGGCGCGATGCCCGCACGAGGTACGAGGTGCCAGTGCGCGCGGCGCTAGAGCACGGTTTCGGGGTTGAGATTGAGCGCGAACGCGGCGAAGCCTCCGCGCGGGCGACGCGCGGCGTCTCCGGCGGCGTCGCGTATTTGCGCCGCAGTTCTGTCGATTTCGTCCTCGCTCATGCGCAAACCTATGATGGAGTGTATGTCTAATGTGTACGTACCGTCTAATTTCGCGCGTTCGTGTAATTCGGATGCCGCGCTTCCGGCGACGGCGACGCCGAGCGTCACGACGCGATTGGCTGACATGCGCTTGTGGTCCGCCATGGCGCGTCCTCTGTACGTTTGCGTAAATGCATCGAGTGGAATCACGATGTCTACCCATTTATTGGCGGGCGGCGTGAATGCGGCTTGCCATACGTCTTCGGTGGAGTCACCCGTCATCCAATTCTCCGTGCGAACGCTCGCGATGTACATTCTACCGCATCCGCGCACGCGATAGCTCAATGCCTCAAACGCATCTAAATCGAACACCGGGTCGGGATTTAATATTGTAGGCTGCAAATGAACCGTTCGCACGCCCGCAAACCCACTACGTTTCAAGCGCGCCGACGCACCGCCGGGTATTTTGCTCGATATCGAGCCCGACAACCTCGCAAACCGTCCTTCATTCGTCCCAGTCCCGTCGTCGTTCCTCGCACCATCTCCGCGCGCCGCATCGACGCTTTCCATCTCCTCGCCCTCGATGAGCTCGAACGCACACGTACTCGACCCGCCGTGCTCGAAATCGCCGAACGCGCTCCACGCGGCGATGTCTCTCTCGCCTCGAGCGAACGACACCACCGCTCGCGCCGCGCCGCTCGCCCCCGTGGCTGACCACCACGCCGCTTTCGCGGCCGCCGCATTCGATGGCACATCCGAAGCCGACGACGACGACGCGCGCGTGCCGTCTCGCGAAGCACGCGGCATATAAAGAGCGTCATCAAGCCGCCAGCGCGCTGCTGCTGCCGATGTCATCTCCATCATCGGCGTCGTTCTCGCGCGCGCCGCGCGCGCAAACATCTCCGCGTGGGCGCACGAATGCACGCACGCGCGTTCGTCGCCGTGGCGTTCGTCGCCGTGGCGTTCGTCGCCAACTACGGGGCGACAGCGACGACTACTGGCGTCAGAACTCGGCGCACGCGCATTCGCACCATCTATGATTCGCGCGCTCTGCACGCGCTCGACGCGCGCGCACGGGCGCGTCGCGCACGGCACGCACGCTGTGCGCGCGATCGCCGCGACGTCGCACGCATCGGCGGCGGCACCGAGCGCGAGCGCGGGGGAAAAGACGGCGATGATCAAGCAACTTCGCGAGCGCACGGGAGCGCCCATCGTCGACGTGAAGCGCGCGCTCGATGCCGCCGAGTACGATGAGGAGGCGGCGTTCGATGCGTTGCGTGCGAAAGGTTTAGCTGCGGCGGCGAAGAAGGCGGGGCGCGTGGCGGCGGATGGTTTAGTGGGCGCGCGCGTCGGGCCTCGAGGCGCGGCGGCGTGCGAAATAAACACCGAGACGGATTTCGTATCGCGTAACGAGGAGTTTCAAGAACTCGTGCGCGGGAGTGCGGATGCGATATATGAACGTTTGGGACACGATACTGAGTTTGCGGCGCGAGTTCGAAAGGCGGCGAATGGGGCGGCGTACGAGGCGAATGCGGAGGAGGCGTCGGCGACGACGGTGGCTGAGGAAACTTTGGATGATTTCGTGAAGGAAACCGCGGCGAATGTGCGTGAGAATGTGACGATGCGCCGTGCGTTTGTGTATGCGTTGACGGAAGGAAGCGAGGAGGTGATTGGGGCGTATGTTCACGGGGCTATTTCTCCTGGCGTCGGTCGGCAGGCGGCGTTTGTCGTCGCCAAAGGCGTGAGTGTGGATTTCGCGAATAAAGTCGCCATGCACGTCGTGGCGAGTTCGCCGGCGTATTTACGACCGGACTGCGTGCCCAAGGAGGCGTATGAGCGCGAAATGGCGGTGTTCCGTGCGCAAACTGCGGATACAGGTAAGCCAGCGAACATCGTCGAGAAGATTCTCCTCGGTCGCATGAACAAATATTACGAAGAAGTGTGCTTGGAGAACCAAAAGTTCATCTTGGATGACTCCATGACCGTCGGTAAGGCTGTCAAGGCTGAGGGTGGGGAATTAGTCGCGTTTGCCCGCGTCAAGGTTGGTGAAGGCATCGAGGTTGAGACGAAAGATTTCGCTGCCGAAGTTCGTGAAACTGTTCGTTCGACGTAAATTCTTTTTAGGCTACACGTAGTATTCTATTCGATTCTCAATACGACTATCATTACACGTATTTTCTACAAGTACATTCACACCCTAGCCGCTCGGCACAAAGACACGGAATGAGTCGGCGATTTTGAAAAAGTCATTCCGACGCGACGTCCACTTTTCCTCTGGAATTTGTGCTACGAGCGTAAACAACGCGCTACCTCGCGTCACGAACACTGCCACGTTATGCCTAAACCACGACCCCGAGGCGCCTGGTTCGCCCTTTTGTATCGTGTACTCAAATGTGTAATACTTGGCTCCGGATACGACTTTCGAGCTCGAATTAATCAACGTGCCCGTCTTCCCAGAGCCAGGCTTCGCGAGCACATTGGCGAGCAACCAATTCGCCTGTGATTGCGCATCACCAAAAACGCTCAAATCAAACCCAGCCGGTACACTACTCACGATCACCGACACATTCTCCTCCCCGGTAGAATTCATGGGTCCGTACGCGGCGTCTGGCTCTTGAACGTCTCGTCGCGACTCTCGCCGTAGCGAAGGCGGGTCCAACGAATTGCGCTCCTCCACGCGCATCGCTTTACGTCGTGCCATTGTCTGGTCGGCGAGATAGTCCACCGGATATATAAATGTATACCCTTTCTGCGGTTCGTACGATCGCAAAAATCCTTGCACGGGGTACACGACGTCGAGCTTGTTCGCTCGCGCAAACTCTGGCACGGCGCCGAGCAACTTTTCCGTGACGCGTAAAAAGTTCGCCCCGAGCGCCAGCGCCGTGGCCCCGAGCGTACCAACGACCACACGACGCGGGGATATCGGCGCGAGTTCGTTTGCGCGCGACGGCGGCGCGTACGACGATGACGTTGGCGATGGAGCTCGCGCACTCGCAGTCAAGACATCATCATCATCGTCGTCGTCACCACCAGCCATAGCGCGCGCGCCCACGCGCCCACGCGCGCATCGCGCTCGAGTTCTTGCGCGCCATGACCGCGCAGTCGCGCGCACCGACGACGACGATGACGACGACGACAGCACGACAACCGCGGTTGTCATGCGCGCCTCAAAATGCCGCTCGCCACCGCGCGCGCAGTCACCACCACCGCGCCCACCACCGCCGCGCGCGCGCGAACCGCACGCAGAATGACAACCGCGACGCGCGCTGCGTCGCTCAGCGCCTACCTTCCCGCGGATACGTACCATTCGTTGCCCAAAGATGGCGATGTGACATTCTTGCACACCATGGTTCGTGCATCCAATCTCGAGGCGACGATGGCGTTCTTCTCCGCTCTTGGTCTCGTCGAGACGCGTCGGAAGGAGTCACAGAACGGCAAGTTTACCTTGGTGTTCATGGCGTCGTGTCAAGGCGCGCCGGAGATTGAGATTACGTACAACTGGCCGGATGAGGCGACGGGCGAGACGGAGACGTTTGCGCCGCCGTCGCGGTCGATGGGACACCTGGCGTTCGCAGTGGATGACATATATGCCAAGTGCGAGGCGTTAGAAAAAGCGGGGATTGTCATCAATCGCCCGCCGCGAGATGGGCGCATGGCGTTTGTGATTTCTCCGGATGGGATTTCCGTCGAGCTGTTGCAGAAGGGCGACGCGTTGGAGCCGCGAGAGCCTTGGAAATCCATGGCAAATATTGGGTCGTGGTAGCTCGAGTGTGATTGTGATTTGACTAAAAGCTTTACAATGTTGATGTATATTGTGTTACAACAACAGCGCCTTCGCGCCGCGTGATTTGACTAAAGATGTTTTACCGTCGCATCGACGGCGGCAAAAAATCATCCTCTAGTTTTACGTTTTGTGCGCCCTCGTCACGCGCCGACTCTACACCGTCGTCATCGTTATCGATAAAAATCTTTGCCGCGAGTTCGGAGACGACGGGCTCGATCGCCGCCTTGAATGCGTCGTACGCGTGCGGTTTCAAATGCGTACAGTCGTCCCGGAACAATTCCGTCTTCGCCGCTCCGTTCGCATCCGCGAAGACGCTCGTGACGTCTACAAAGGCTAATTTTTCATCCGTACCGCAAAACTCTTTGGCCAAAGCGTTCACCTCTTCCACGTCTTTGGACATGCCAAATAAACGCTTCTGTGGTGAGTCTATGACGCCAACAAAGCAAAATCCAACGTCAGCTCTCGACGCTTCTCGACACCGCTTCGTAAACTCCACGAAATTACCCACCACCACGCTCGGCGGCACGCCCATCGATATGTCATTGCTCCCGCAGTAGTAGACAATTATTTTCCTCGCATCCGCGCTCGCCACTGTCGACGATGCGACGTCGTCGAACGCACGCAAGACATCCGCCGTCGTCGAGCCGCCGAAGGCTCTGTTTTTCACCCTCCAGCCATCGCGCGCCCAATCCTCGTCGAACGCGCGCAATTCGCGCCACTCGCGAAAGATGGACGACCCAACGAATAGCACCACGTTGTTTGCCCCCTCCATCGTCGCTCGCTCCTCTGCGTCGAGGCGACGAAAGCGTCGCAGTTCGGGCTCCGCCCAAGACATGTCTTGGTCATCTCCAGCGCGCGCCATCACGCGCGCCGCCGGCGCCGCCGGCGCCGCCGCGGACGCACAAGTCAATCTAACGTGCACGCGCGCGTGATTCGCGGCGACTCGCGAGAACGCGCGCGCCACCGCTGAGTGTGTCGCTCGACGCATTCTGGCGATCGCTTGGCAGCAGCCTCACACGCTGCCGCGCACGTCGTCGCAGCGTCACGTCACGCACGCACGCATCAGAGGCGGTGAAAGACATGTCTGACGTTGCCGAACGCGCGCACGAGGCGGCGGACGCGTCCGTGGGCGATGGCGCGCCCGCGGCGGGTGGGAAGGATAAGGAGCTCATGAATCGGCTGTTTGGCGATTCCGATGACGACGACGACGACGGCGCGGGCGCGGGCGGCGCGGGTGACGACGACGACGATGATGATTTGGCCGACGCCATCGCGCTGAAAGGCCGGTCGAAAGCGTCCAAGGCGAAGGCGGCGTCCAAGGCGAAGGCGGCGCGGGGCGATCCTAAATCTTTAAAACGCGGGACGAAGGATGTAGATTTCGACGCGATCCAGAACGAGGATTACGTCGCCCCGCGAACTGCGGAAGATGATGCGTTCATTGATGACGCGGGTGTAGCGGAAGAGGATAAGTGGGCGAACATGTCGGATGACGAAGACGGCGGAAAGCGAGGGTACGCGAGCGAAGCGGAGGAGAGCGACGACGAGTTGGGCAAGTTATTTGCCCCGGGTGGGAAAGGCAAACGACGTAGAAAGGATGAAGAAGTGGCGCGCATGGAGGTGCTTGACTTTTTATCCAAGATGGAGATCGCGGTGGAGGAGGATTTGCGCGCGTATGACATGGGGAAGCCCGCGGTGAAGAAGCTCAAGCTTTTGCCCGAAGTGGAGAGAAAGTTAAAAATGGTCGAACTTCACGAGGCTTTCTTGCGCCATGGGCTGCTGAACGTGCTGCGCGCATGGTTAGATTTGTTGCCCGATGGAAACTTGGCGAATTTAACGATTCGCACGAGTTTGATTAAGCTCATTGAACAACTTCCGGTGGCGACGGATTCGCACGAACGCAAGGAGGAATTAAAACGCTCGGGTTTGGGACGCATCATCATGTTCTTATCCACAATTGACGAAGAGACGGCGCAAAACAGAGTGATTTGCAAAAAGCTCGTCGAGAAATGGTCGAGACCGGTGTACGAACTGTCTTCGCACTACGGCGATATTCACGTAGGCAGAGAGCAGGTGGACGCGGATGAGCGACGCGTGAAAAAGGCGAAAAAGCGCGCCGTCGATGCCAGCGCCGATGTCGGTGGCGCCGATGCGGTCACGGATGAGCCGAAATATGGTGAGCGTGGCTATCGTCACCACGCCATGGTCCCTGAACGTTCAAGCACGCAGTACGTAAAGCAACCTCGTCTGGAAATTGATCCGAGTGAAATCAAGGCGCGCACGCAAACTGCCGATCAACGTCGGGTGCGTCAACTCGTGGGCAAGGTTGCCAAGAACAAGAAACAAGGTGGCCAAGCATACGTGCCTTCAGTCGAAGGACGAGGTCTGGTTGGTTTCCAAGGGAATTAAAAGGTGAGAACGTACGCGTGATAGCGACGGACTTGACGATGACGGCGCCGAGTCACGCGCGTGCGTGGGCTATAAATCAGCCCGCACACACCATCAACGCGAAAACAAAACATTGTTCGCTTAAATTCATCATATCATAGTTGTGTAATTACGACGCACCTAGAGTGTGTTTTGAGTTTTGGGCGCGCGCGGTGGCTCTCGTTCCGCGCGCGCTCGCGCCACCGCACTTCGCACCGCACCAGTAGCGCACGACCTCACGCCATGGATCTCCCCGCGCTCATGGCCGCCGTGGACACCGTCCACGCTCGAGACCCGTCGACGCTGCGTAGAATTGACGCGAGTACGGCGAGAGTTGTCCCAGCCGCCGCGCTCGACGCCTCAAGCTCATGCTTCCAAACACACACCACATACGCCGTGGACGACACCGACGACGCCAGCGCGGCGGCGACATTGATACACATTTTCACGTTACGCGACGACGTGCGTGAGGCGCTCGTGCGCGCGCTCGTGCCTCTGGGGTTGAGGAAGTTTCGTCGAGGACGCGAAGACGAAGAGCGGTCGCTCGGCGGCGCCGTTCCAGGACCAGGCTCCGACGTCTCGGTCGTGCGTTCCAATCGAGGCGGATACCAGAGTTATGCAGATTTATTAGACTCATCTGACGACGACGACGACGACGACGGCGACGGCGGCGACGATGACGATGGCGAGACGGGTGGAGACGCCGCGAGCGACGGACGCGAACGGACGCCAACCGACGCGAACGCGTCTGCGTCTGCGACGACGACGCCATCGACGTCGACACACGCACGCGCATCCATACCTCTACACGAGCCAGTGACATGGACGACGATCAATGCCATCGCTATAGAAGCCTACGAGTGCATACACCGTCCCGCGCAGCGTCCCGCGGCGTCGCCCGCCGACGTGTACGGCTGGCTCAACGTCAACGCGCCTGGCGACTACAACCGCCTCCACGCCCACGACAGCGCCGAGCATTGGAGCGGAGTCTTATACCTGCAAATTCCACACCCCGTTGATGACGATGCCGGGTGCCTAGGTGTGCGAAGCGCCGCGCCGAGAGACGCTCGCGAGACGCCGTACTTTGTCCATCCGCCTCGCGTCGGCGACCTTGCCTGCTTCTCAGGCGCCGCCCTACACGCCGTCAGCGCATTCACCGCTGCGAATGCGCAGAATGAACATTCACAATCACCGCGCGATGACGCATTTCGCGTCTCCGTCGCGTTTAATATCGAATAATTGTACATTTGGACCGAGCAAAGGTGCGCGCAGCCAAATCATCACCAGCCGCCGCCGCCGCTGTCCCGCACACATTCGCGCGCCCTTTGTCGCCATGTCTGCGCCTCGTCGCGCGCGCCGCGTCGCCGTGGACGCCACTGCGAATGCAGACGTTGCCATGCGCGCGTCATCCGACGCCAGCGCGCTCGATGCCGGCGCGTACGTGCCCCCGCAAGAGGTTTTCAAGAGCGGCGTGGACCACCGAAGCATCACTAAAACAGTGCGTCACGGCAAGCGTAAACGCGATGGCGACGATGGCGACGAAGCGGATGTAGACATGAACATAGATACCGAGGCACTGCGCGCGTTTAAGGCGCCGCGCGCGACGTATGAGGTGGTGGTTGGCTCGAAAAGTGGTCGGCCGTGGAAGCAACCCGCAAAGCGCGCGAGCGCGTTGAAGCGCGTCCCGAGCTCAAAGACCTGGGACGAGCGCATGGCTGAGAAGAATGCGAAAAAGTTGTTTCAGGATGCAAAGAAACGCGCCAAGGCTGAAGCTGGTGCGCGCGCCAAGGCGGAACGCGAGCGACGCGAGGCGAAGAAGGCGCAAAAGGAGGAGAATAGACGTCGCACGGGCGTCGGAGCGCCGACGGAGATTACAAATCCGAAAACTATCGCCAAGAAGAGCGCCAAGGAGCGCGCGAAATTGAAAGCATTGCGTATGCTCTAGTCTTGTAGTAATCTATGTGTGTGTTTGTGTTTCTTTGGGCAGCCATTGTTCGCGCGCGTCGCGTCGTCGATCCCGGCTCGGCTTTCTATACCCTGCACGTCATGAGGCCTCACAACTGCGCGCGCGTCTGTCGTCATGGCGCACACGGTGTATCACGGCATAGGTGCGCAACACATCGAGTGACATCGCCTCTCGCGCTCCACCGCGAATCGCGCGCGAACGCTCGCGCGCACCGGCGCACAACGCATTTCGTTCGATCGGGATCACCGCTTGGAGACCTAAACGATCCAAATCGAGCTCACGTCACGTTTGTGTCTTTCGCGCGCGCGATGCGCGTCTTTCGCGCGCGCATTCGATGTCGCGATATGTGTTTCGTGTGACTAACATCGTCTCTGTGCGCGCCATAGCTCAACGGGTGTACGTCAAGTCGGAAATCATCATGGGCATGGGCCTCGGGTTGCTCGCGGGCGCCGCGTGGAAGTACAACCACTGGCAACATCGCTCGAAGCAGCAGGAGTTCTACGCCGCGCTTGAAAAGTCGAAAAAGACTGGTTCTAAGGATCCATCTTTTGAATGAAGGCGCGCGGGTGAGAGAGAGAAAGAGAGTGTACCAAAATTCATCAAAAGGAAACTTCAGAGGGGGGACGCGAGATAACGTTTGCGAGTAGTTTGGTTTCCAGTCCTAGTTTGTAAAAGTGTCGCGCATTGTGCGTGATTTTATCATCTAAATGAGTCAATTACAATCGAACTGCGCGCTAAGTGCGGAGGCGGAGACGGAGGAGGACGGCGTCGCGCGCGACTAGTTAGTTGCCGTCGAATAACCGGCGAATGTCGTCGACGCCGCGAACGGCGCGATGTAAAGACACCGGACAATCCCCGTATCGATCTACGTGCGCATGAACGCAGCTGTAGCAAAACACATATCCCGAACATGTCAATACCGCTGGGTTACGTATGCTTTTACGACACAAAGGGCAGAGACTTTGATCATCCGGTAACGCCAAGCCTTCCGGATGCGGCGGCGGGCGCGGCGGTGGAGGCGGCACCGGAAGCGTCGTCGCATTCACTACGCGCTCCTCCGCGGCGCCGTACCACCATTCAGTGAGTTTGAACCCAATCACTGCGGCGATGAGTGCAGATTGTGCGTAATCCATGACGAAATTCTTCACACGTAACGCGCCGACGCCAGCCACGCGCGCCGCCGGATGTCCCATCCCCGCAGCGCGTTGTATCTGTCTCGCGCGTATCGCCTCCAATTCTCTTGCATTTGCCTCCAACTCACTCGGTAAAGCTCGTGCAACGTAGCAATCGACGAGCATGAGCGTTGGATCGTTTATATTCCATCGACCGAGTAAGTATCCCGTCCACGCCACAAACGTCGCCGTCTCCATCATCGCGTTTGCTGTCGGATACGCCGCAACGAATGCTCGCGTGAGCGCACCCGAAACCCCCGGTTTTCGCGCACGTTCGCGCGCTACAATCGCCAATTCATCATCTGTCATCGCTAACGCGCGTGATTCGGCGCCATCAAACGCGCGATGTCGTCGAGCGCGATGTCGTCGCCTCGCGTCGGCGTAATAATCCGGCGCCAGCGCCTCGTGCGCCGCCGCAAATTTACTCTTCACATACGGCCCAAACGCGAGAAGTAAAGCGCTCATCACGCGCTGTGTGGTATCTATTCGATATCTTCCATCCGCACCGAGCCGTTCAGGGGTCAGCGTGCGCGGTACGCGCTGGAGCCCGTACACGCTTTCGGCGACGCCGCCGTCGCCGCTCGCAAACGCCTTGGCTTCAGCGAGCAACGAGAGCAACGCAAACACCTCATCGCCGCGATCGAGCGCGGCATGCGCGAGCGCTGGCGCGCCTGCGTTGGCGAGCGTGCCCAGGGCGTACGCCAAGGCGTCTCGGAGCGATGCACCGAGGCGTTCGGCAGCCACGAGCTCAAAAAACGTTGGCCTCGTCGACGCATCGAGCGTCGCGCGTCGCGCGCGCACATCGTCGGACGACGCCGGGCGAGGCGCTGCGGGTGATGATGACGCCGCCGACGATGGTTCTGCCGCGTCCCGCGCGTCGAGCGTTCGCGACACACGCGCGCGATGGGCGATGAGCGGTAACATGTGTCGCGCGCGTCGCGCACTGACGCGTTGAATCCGGGACCAGCTCGTGACGATGTGACGACGACGACGATGATGACGACGACGGTGAGGTGTGTGCGTTGCGTTGTGTTTCTCTCGTGGTGTTGACACGACTAGCGCGCCGACGCGCCGACGCTGGTTTCATTCTTTGGGCTACGAAAAACGACTACATAAATATACAAACCAACGCGCCGCATCGTCCGCGTGCGCGCTGGTGGCGATGCGCTGGCCTATGCGTTACGCCTCTCCACCCGCGCGTTTGCGCGCACCCTTGCCTTTTAACGCTAAACCGAGCTGTGGGAAACGAGGCGCGTGTTACGCGCGCGCGGTCAGAGTCAACCCTCAAAATCATTCGCGATCGTCGCGGTCGCGTCGCGTTGTCGCCCGCATTCGCGTCTCAAACGCGCGCGCGATGAACCTCGCACGTTCGCACACGCACCTCTTGCTCGATTGCGCTCACGTCTTGATCTATTTCGCCGCTACGCAGGTGAAGCACGAAAGTTTCATTCTTTGGACCTCGCGCGCGGGACAGCGGCGCGGCGCTTCCGTCGTCGTTCCAGCGCGCGACGTTGCGTCGGAGGAAGCCTGGGTAGATGAGGGCGTCGTATTCAGCGAGGGACATGGATGACATGGCGTCGAGAGCGATGTGCGCGTCGAGATGTGACGCTGGAAGGCGTTAGCTATGCGTTTTCGCGCGGTTGGGTTTGAGCTACAAATTCGTCTACGACGCGCGCGCCTCGCACAATGTTGTCCTACGTGTTGTACATGCATCGTCGTCGTCGTCATTTGATGCATCTGAGAATGTCTCGATTGAATGCGACAGCAGAAGGGGGCGTGGCGTCCGCATTCGTGTCCTCATTGGTGTTCGCGTCGTCGTTGGCGGCTCGGCGGCGCGTCGGCTCGAGCGCGAGACGTTGAATCGTTCGAAATCCCACGACGGATTTCAAATACGATTCAAACATGTCAGGCTTGAGTTTGATAGAACCGTAATGTGATTTCCATTCTGCTGGCACATCGTGCTTGTTTTTACGAAATGCTTGCTTGTATGACCGCCAAGGTTGGGGTTCGATGATTAAAGCGCCACCCGGCGCGAGCGCGGCGTACGCGTTGACAAAGACGCGTTTCAACCCTTCATCGCCCCAATTCAAATGTATCCACTTCGTCACAGACATCATGAGTATGATATCGAAGCGCTCGACGCCGAAATTATACTCCACCGCGTTGGCGCAGCGGAATTCGACGCCGCCCAAGGCGCGTCCTCGATTCGCCAGCGTCCCGACGGCTCCGCCTCGTTCCGCCGACGCCGCCTGCCTCGCGCTGTGTACGCGCAGTTCTTGTAATTTCTTCTGCGCCTGGCGCACGAGCGCATCGTCAATGTCAATACACACCATCTCGCGCGGTTCGTACGACGTGGCAATCGTGAGCGACAGTAATCCTTCGTTGCACCCGACGTCGCACGCCGATTTATTGGTGAACCACTCGGGCGCAAAAGCTCTCAAACGCGGATCCTCCAGCGTGGCACCCACGCGATAGCCGTAATACCGGTCGTAATTTCCATATCTGTACAATTTCTGCGCGTTGTGCTTCGACGCGGGCGCGCGAGGGCGCGCTCGACCGCCTTTTCGTTGCGTTTTCGCGCGGCGGTTGTTGCTTTGTGGCGCTTTTGCGGCGTCGTGTCGCGCGCGTTTGGCGTCGCGTTCGCGCGCGCTCGGGTCATCGGGCGCTCGCGGGCGGTGTGATGGACCCGGGGCGTCGTCCCCGTCATCGCTCGCGGTCGCCCACGCCGGGCGCATGGTTGTGAGGGCGGTGAAGAAAGAGCTCGGCTGGGCGACGGGAGCCATGGAACGAAGCGTAGCGTACTAGTACGAGTAATGTTACAACAAAGTTACGCGGCGATTAAATCTTTCCTCGTGATGATGCCCATGACGGCGTATTCACCATCGACGACGACGAGATGGCGCAAGGCGAGGGCTAGGAAGACGTCGTGCGCGCGCTCGGCTGGGAAATCAACGTGCACGGCGAGTGGCGCGGCGTTCATGTATGTCTTGATGTCGAGCATGATTTCTTCATGCGCTCGCACGCCACTGCTTGTCGTGGGTCGAGGTGTGGTGTTTACGCGCATGAGACGCTCGACTTCGATGGCGTCGACGGTTTCGTCGAGGACGCCGCGGAGGACGCCGGGGGTGGCGCCCTTGGTGTCGTGACGAATGTGCGCCGTGCGCATGTCCAAGTCTAATCGGCTCTGTGCCGCGGCGTCCGCGGCGTCGAGCGAGCTTTGATGCGGGCGTTCGAGCAAAACTTCGATTTGTGAGCGAAGAACCAGCCCCATGAGCTTGCCTTGGGCATCGACGACGGGGAAACCGTTGTGCGTGGTGTGTTCGAGCAACGACTTTGCGACGTCGAGCGGGGCAATTTCTGGCAAGAACGCCACCGGTGCAGCCATGATATCCGCCGCAGTTTTCCCCGCGAGCGATGGCGATGGCTCACGTGGTAAATATGCCACGGTTTTGCTTCGCTGAAGCTCGGAATGGTAAATGCCGTGCGCGAGCCAATTCCCAACGGCATTGCTCACCACGACGGCGACAATTATGACAAAAACGAACGCTTGACCATTCGTGCCTTCAACCATGATTACCACGAGCGACACAGACGAGCGAAATACACCACCGAGTGCGGCGGTGGCACCAATGAGTGCGTACAACCCAGGCTGAATGTCCCACGCGTCTGGGAGCGCTGATTTCAGGACCAAACCGGCGCACCCGCCGCTGCACGCGCCGAGAAACAGCGATGGCATAAACAATCCACCCGGCACGGCAATCCCGAACGCCATGGCCATCATCATCAAGTAACACACCGCAGCGATGGCTAATCCTTGCGGGGTGAATCCATAAGCTTCACCCCACACGTGTTCCGCCATGCCAAACATCCAACCGATGGACCGACCCGGGGCGACAAAGAAGACAGTGGCGATGTCGTTAATTTCCCCTTCTGCGCAATTGAATCGCACACCAAAGCTGTCCTTGACCCAAGAATCTGGCGGTACCATGCAACGACCAAAATAGTTCGACGCCAAGAATCGCATAGCGACGGTGGCGATGACGACAAGCGCACATTCGAACAAACGTGCAATCTTGTTGGTCGCTGCCGGTCGAATACGCGCCGTCAAATTTTGAATCTTGTTAAACATTGCTCCACTCAAACCTGATATCGCCGCAACGAGCACAAAAAATGGCAACTGATGAAAATAATCACGCGGCGTAGTTGCTCTAAGTTGATCACCAGTGATGAATACCATGCCTGGATTGCCGCGTAAATCAAGCAACGCAAGCACAAACGAAGCCACCGCGGCGCACATCAAACATCTCCACATCGTGCGGTGACTCCAAAACGTACTCGCTTCTTCAAAACTAAACAACACACCACCTATGGGTGCACCGAAAGCGGCGGCTAGGCCCGCGGCGGCACCTGCGGATATAAACTCGCGTTGCGTCGATTGCGATGCTAAATCCAACAACAACGCATCCAATTTCGCCCCGTCACTAAAAAACCCTCGCCTTTGCTGTCGCCGTCTCCGTCTCCCCCTACGCGCGACGGGCGTGACGAGTCCCCGCTGAAACTCGGCTTCGACGTCATCGTCCTCACTACTATCATATACATCGTCGTCGTATTCCGAAGCCGAGTCGTCCTCGTCCTCGTCCTCGTTTTCATCTTTCCGCGCACACAACACCGCGCGCGGCCAATACAACGTACACACGCTCGCCAACGCCGCACCAATATGTATCATCGGCCCTTCCGGTCCTATCGCCAATGAGCTCCCCACTCCGCACGCTACGCCTACGATTTTCGCCGCCAACGTCCGCGAGCTCAACAACCCGGGTATATTCGCCCCGTTCAACGTCGCCATCACCGGCGTCACCCCACCGCCGCCGCTCAGTGGCGCTTGATATATCGCCACGTATCCCGCAAACGTGCCTAGTATCAGCGCTGACGTCCCGAAGAGCATCGCGCACGTAAAACCGGCGTCGGCGTAGTAGGCATTCATCAACGCCGCTTGCATCGCAATCACCCCCGTCGTCGACCCTTCAATCGCCCAAGCCACAACGCCCGTGCACACACCGATGATAAATGTCAACCCATACTTGATGCGCGACAGTTGTGGGTCATCGCGCGCAGATGTGCGTCGAGAGGCACTCACGGCGTTCACTGCATCGGTGTAGTCGATTGACTCATAGTAGTGCGCAGGCGTCGCACGTCGCGCGCCTAACGCGCGTGGCGTGCGCGCGGATGACGACGGCGTAGATGATTGGTCACGCGCGGACGTCTCTGGCGCCTGGGCGAGAGTGCGTCGCATGACCAAACCGTGCGCAATTCTGAGGATTGGATGATTGACAACGTCGTCGCTCTACGTATTACATTACTACCGCCGCCGCCGCGCGGGCGATGACGGGATGAATATATATATGTGTGACGTGATGTGCGAATGCTACATCGTAGCATCGAATGCTACATCGTAGCATCGAGGCTTTGGCGCGAGGCGAGGGCGGACTCGGCGAGTTCGCATCGTCGACGTAATGCGCGTTGCTCGACGACCAAATCGCGAATAACGTCGAGAAGCTCCTCGACAGTTGTTTCTTGGACTAAATCGCCTAAATCGTCACCATCGAGTTCGTCGTCGTCGTCATCACCGACGGTGACGCGTTCGACGCGCGCACGCGTCGAAGACGGCTCTGGAATGGCTTCGTACGCGTCTGACGACGTCGGCGCCTTGGGTGACCATCGCGGCGACGCTGGCGGTGAATGCAAAATCCGCGGTGACCGCGCACTCGTCGTTTCTCCACCACTGTTACCACTAAATTCCGCCATGCGCATCATTGCCGCACGCTTTTCTTCCAACTGCGCGCGCTCTTCCTCCACCGCCCGTCGAACGCGTTCGTCGATGTCCCGCGACCAACGCTCATCCTCTTCGATCCGTCGCCTTTCTCTCTCTCGCCGCTCACAGACTTGCCTATCGAGCGCGGCGACGTATGCATCACGCGCACGAACCGCATCTCGCATCTCGCGCTCGCGTCTCGCGCGCTCATGCGCCGCATGCGCACTCGAATTAAACACCCGAGCCGACGACTCAAATTCGGCTCGCGCTCGACTCCCCGCGCGTTCGCGCACCTGCGCATCCAACGCTTCTCTGTACTCTCGCGCCGCCTCAACCCTCGCCGCGCGCCGCGCGCATATATCTGCGTATTCCTGCGTCCTCGTATCGACGACGCGACCGTCGATGATGACTTGATGACGAATCGAAGACGCACGAGCCGCCCGCTCGAGGCTCCCGGCGTCATCCGCGCGCTCACTCGAGCTCATCCCCGCCCCGCGCCGCGCCGTCGCCGACGACTCGCGAGACGCGCGCGAGAACGCCTGCTGATGCATCGCAACGACGACGACGACGACGACGCGCGACGACGACGCGACGTCGACGCGACGGCGTTTCGATTCAAAATTCGATGTTGTGATTCAAAATCACCCGTAACTGTCAACGTCGTCGCGTCGTCGTCGCGTCGCGCGTCGCCGCGGGCGAGAGCGAACGCACGCACGCACGCGAGAGCAAACGCACGCACGCGAAACACGCGTGTGCCGACCGCGTCGATGCGCGCGCGTGAGCGTCGCGGACTGAGCACAAGACGCGTCACACATCGCCGCTCGAGCTCGTGCGCGCGCCAATGTCCGTGACGCTCGCGCGCGTCGCGCTCGATGACGCGCACGACACGGTGACGCACGTATGCATCGCGCGCGGCGCGCGCGTGGTGACGATTTGCGATCACGGGCGCGTCGTGCAGGAGACGAATGCCATCGACGATGATGATGCCGATGAAGATGATGATTCTCGACGCTCAAGCGACGCGTCAAGATCCGCGCTCGATGCCGTGCGTCGCGCATTCGACGGAGAACGTGACGAACCACATTCACCGCGCATTCGCCGCGCGAATGCGTCGGCGATGACGATGAAAACCACGCACGTTGGGTTTCACGGCCAATCGCCGGCGACATCGTGCTCCGTCGCGCGCGTCGTCGGCGCCGAGCTCACCGCGTGCGCGCGCGCGCACATGGACGATGACGGTGCTGATGGGAGTGTTTTGTTCGTACAACAACGTGACGGCGCGGTAGCGATGTGGTACGCGCGAGATGCGTCGCAGGGGTGGCGCGCGAGCGTCGAGGCGCCGTACGCCGGAGCGCCGCCGCTGACGCTGCGCGCGTTTAATGCGCATGCAAAATGGCGCGGCGATGTCACCGCGCACGCGTCGTGTGTGGATTGTAACGGTGCGGTGTACGTGGTGACGCTGAGTGAAGACGCGAGCGGCGGGACGTGGGTCGTCATTCGACGAGTATCGATTGGAGCGGATGAAACGGCGCGCGCTCGAGAGGACGACGTCGTCGTTGCGGCGCGATACGCCGACGCTGAGGCGCTCGAGTGTGCGGGTGGGGAAGATTTTTGGGTCATCACACGAAGTGGAGTGATGTATAGGTGGAATTGTCGATTGGCGCGCGCGGTGGCGCGGATGAATGTGCGAGCGGGACGAGCGGCGGCGATATCCGGTTCGTTGATTTCGTGCGTGGCGTTTCCTGGACGCGCGCTGACGTGCGTCGATTGTGAAGGACGGCATGCGTTCGAAGTGACGCCTGCGCTCGGAGGACCTCGCGAGCGTATGGATGACGTGGGCAAACACGACGTGCGCGCGTTGTGCGCGCTCGAGAGAGGTTGTTTGGTGACGGGGAAGACGTCGACGCCGACGAGCGTCGCTCGAAACGGCGCGTTTCTTTGGATTGCGTATAAAGACGATGATGACGATGGCGACGTCGCGCAACGACGACGAGAAATTTGTGCGTATCACACTGCCACGGGCACGCCCACTGGGTCTGTCGTCGTGGCGTCGTTGGTGAAATTAAACGCGACGACGACGAGCGCTTCGGCGTTTCGAGGCGACGCGTTTGAGCTCATCAATGGAGGCGTATCCGGTATCTACGCGTGCGTTCGCGCGTCCGGATTGGCATCCGTGACGTACCGGTGTGTCATGAATATCCCTAACGCCTTCACCGCGGTCGTGGCGCCGATGTTGGTGTCGAAAACAAATGATGTATCCATGATTGACGCGACGTTGAGAGACGTGGAATCGTACGGGTCATCCACCGAACGTCTCTCGCGCGCATTAATTCTCGCCAGGCGCGAAGTAGAAACCGCGCCAGAGGCGTTTAAAACCAAACGAAGCGGCGATGATGCGCCCGCCATCACGGTGATGAAAGCGAGTGACGCGCGAGCGTCGTGTGCGACGGCGCCCGCGTTGCTACTCAAAGCGCGGCTCGTCGGGAGATTTGACGACGTCGCTTCGGCTCGTTGGAATTTCGCTGTGGATGAGGCTCTCGAGGCGTTGGATAAGGCGGCGAATGAGTTTGGCGCGTATTCTCAACTCGCGAGAGAAGGTGCAAAAGATGCGAGAGAGATTTTACGCACGGATTGGGACGCGGTACGCGTCGGCGAGCACGGGAATTCGCCGTCGGCGGTTGAGACCGTTGGCGAGAGCGACGGCGTGGCGTCATTAATTCACGCGTTAGAAGCGATGAGGGTTGGCGCTGAATCGTTGCCTTCGTACGCATGGACTGCATCGCGTGCGCTCGTTGCTCTCGAAGCGCGCGCACCCGAGCCCGCGGTGCGAGAATTCATCGACGCTGTCTGGCGCGGCGTCCCGATGGCGTCGCTCAAGGACGACGACAGCGACGTCGCTCGCCGCGCATTCGTCGATGCACTCGCATCGTGCGTGGACGCAGACCATGCAGCACACACTACCGCTGAGCTCGCACCATTTGAAGCGATGACGCACTTGCTCTATCGCATCGCCCCGTGGTGTGTCGTTGCGTTTATCGACGCCGTGGGCGTCGGCTCTAGCTCCGTCTCGCGCTCGGCGTTGGCAACGCGGGCGCTCTCGACGGCGTTATCACCCATCGAACACCTCGAGCGATTCAACGACGCACTTGCCACCGACGCATTATTTCGCGCCATTGCGCACACGCTATGCGTCGCCGATGCGCCTCGAGCGGGCATGCACGTGGCGTTGACGTTTGGTGGACACTACGCGAGAGTCGACATCGCGTCAGACGCTCGAGGCGCCGCTCGCAAGACATTAGCGTGCCGCGGTAAAACCACCCTCGCGGGGTGGGCGCTTGCCACCGAACTATTTGCGCTCGAAATCACCGATCGTTGCACGCGAGATATTGACGGGCGTCGCTTTGCATCGGAGGCGTTTGCGTCGGTGTCGACGGCGTTTCGCACGCTCATCGAGGATTGGAACGACTTGCCTCTACGCGCGTCGCCCAACGACGTCGATGTCGACGCCGCGGCTGAATTCGTCCTGCGCTGCGCTGACATCGCACGCAATGCGTTCGGTGATGCCGCGAGTTCAGCGTCGCTCGACACCAAGGCGGCGATATTGGATGAGGCTCGCGCGCGTTCGGCGACGATGACGGATGTCCTCGAGCGAAACGTCGACCCGGAGCTCCACGTGGATTCTCTCGAGCGTCTCGTTACCGCGTGCGCGCACACGCTGCGAGCACTCGCAAGTGCATCGTGAGACACGACGGCATTCGTGTCGTGCGTTCTTGGCGTAGGAATATTAGCTTAGTAGGAATAGACGTCTCTGAAGCGTCCCAGCAAACGGGCTCGACGACGCCACCACACATCATGACGCACTACGACACCTTGGGCATCACTGCCGATGCCGACACCTCCGCTGTGCGCGAAGCATATAAACGTCGAGCGTTAGAAACCCATCCTGACCGCGCCGCCGGGGATTCGCGCGCGTTTCTTGAGCTCGCGCGCGCGTACGCGTGTCTTCGCGATGCCACGAGCAGAAAAGCCTACGACGCCTCACTCGCCTCGCGCCGCGCTCGCCCGCTCGCGGACGTCATTGACGTGGACGAAATGACGATAGAAACCATTGCGTTAGGCGCGGTGGCGGGTGTGAGCGGTGTGGACGCCGTTAACGCTGGGTTAGGAGGCGTGGACGCGTACCGACGCGAGTGTCGTTGCGGGGACGCCTATGAAATCCCAGTCGGCGAGCTCCAATCGCTTCGTCGTACGCATGACGAATGTGTTTTAGAGTGTGGTGGATGTTCGCTGCGCATAGGTGTGCGTTTGTCACCGCTCGGTGTGGGCGAGGATGCCACCGTGTTGAGCGCGTAGCTCTGGTTCTCGCGCGCATGGTCGAATATTCTATCGTCGTCACCGTTGTAATTCTACACATAGCTAGCTAGATTTCTATCGCCTAATGCACGGTACGCGCACGTGCCGTTCCTATGCGCGCGAGCGTTCGTACTCGTCGAGTAACTCGTCGTACACTACGAAGACGCAAAACTTGCACCGCGGGTCGCTGTGACAACAGTCGCTCTCCAAAGGCTTCCTCGGCGCCTCATTCGGAGGTTTAACCGCGTTTTCGCATCGACAAAATCGTCGTCCACATGTATCGCATAACTCTGGCACCGGCGCGCGCGCGTCGATGATGCCTTTCGCGACTTTCTTGCGACGTATGCTCTCGCGCACCACTGGGTTGGTCAAGTCGCGCTTTGGTTTTGCTGACGTCGACGTCGACGACGGTGGCGACGCGGCGTCACTCGAGCTTGCGAATGCACTGTGCGTGATGTGCGTGAACGCGCGCGCTGACAGTCGACGCGCGGTGGATGGAAACATGAATAAATACTCGCCGCCGCAAAGTGAGGCAACCGTGACGTCGGCTACGAAAAATACTCTAAAGCCTACCTAAAAATTAAAATCAAATCGTTTCACGCGTCCATCGTAATCCAACGCTTCGCCGTAATTGCGCACGCGTAGAAATGCATCTAAAGCTGCGGTGGCGCGCGGAGGCCATCGATTGGCGACGGTGTCGGTGGTTTTGTACAAGCGACACGGAGTGTCCAACCCGGCTTCTTTCACCCCACCCGTGAGTTCGGCGAATTGCTGCGCGAATTGCTGCGATAACAGCGTAGATGCGTATCGCAAGTCACTCGTGGGATCATCACCGCGTACGTCTTCCGCCGACCTCTTCGCGCCAAAGCCTCGCCCGGATTTACACAAGTACGTCCATTCGCTCTCCGCCAAATCAACAATTCCTTCGCTCCAGTACATCGCGCTCAATAACGCGCGCATGTCCAAGTATTCCGGGTCTTTGCGAAGTAATTTCTTCGCCGTGGCGATCGCTAAATCGACTCTGCCGATTTGGAATGCGGCCAACGCGTAGTTTGCCTGCGCGATGGCGCGCATGTCCTCGACTCTGGACGCTTCGAGAAAGTCAGCCATCGCTTCGTCCCAACGGTTCAATGCGCCTTTGGCGTTTCCTAAATTATTCAACGCCAATGGATCAGGTGCGTCACCATCTAAATCTACCGCGCGCTGTAAATCATCCACCGCACTGGCCCATTCGGAGTACTGTAAGCGAAGCGTGCCTCGATTAGACCAGGCGGAGGAATTGTTCGGCGCCAACGCAATGGCTTCAGACCACGCCGCGTCAGCTTCTTCGTACGTCGGCGCGCGCATGGCTCGATTGAATATCTCCGTGAGTGCCTTGATATCTTCATCTTGCGATTCCACCGCTTGCGCTGGGCGAGATGGTGAGAAGACGCCGAATGCAGCCATGAGTGAGGAAAACATGGCCGCTCGGCGCGGCGTTCGTACCATCAGGCGCTCGGGCAGGTCCGCAGCTCGAGGCAACCCTGCGCGCGCGCCGATGGCTTTACATTTCATCGCCGCCACGTAGGACGCAAGGCGCATAGCACTCGGAAGGTTGAATGACTCTTCGTCCGCGTACGCGTGCGCGAGGGCGCCGATGAACGCGTCGCCGGCGCCGGTGGGATCAACGAGCTCGCCTTTGGCCAATGTCTTCGCCGGGGCAAAAATCACATTCGCCTTGAATGACGACGACGACGACGACGACGAATGGCGTATGTCAATCACACCGCTTTCCACGGGCTCACGTGGAAGACCGTCCCGAACGTCTTCGTCGCTCAGCGCATCTCCGCCCGCCTGTGCTTCAAGCTGACGCACGACGTCATCCAAAAGTTCGCCGCATCCCATCTCTCCATCATCTTCAATTCGTTCTAAACCAATCGCTCCACGTGCCCCAAGCGTGGTGACCATAATTTCCGCTCGAGGCAAATCCATAAACATGCGCGTCACGGCGTCGCCGAGCGTCTTCGCTTCGGGATACGCGTCGTTTGGGTACGATTTTGACGTCACCACGAGATCCGCCTCGCGTAGCAACTCTGGTAAATTTTCTCTCAACCGCTCGGCTTCAACTAAGATTCTAATCCCACCGAGTCGACGCGCTTCGCGGGCATACACTAACGCCGCTTCGGCGAGCCGACCGTCAAAGTACGCCACCGCCGGCTTGTTTACATTTGAAAACGCCGCGTCGAGGCGCTCGGGGGTGACATCCGTCGCCATTAAACCTCCATCTCCTGGCGTGTGCACGCACGTCCGCGTCATGTCGCCGTCATTCTCGTCGCTCGCGGCAATCATAATGTACGTAAACGGCGTGCGCGTCCCGCGGACCAGCGTCAGAGACGCGTCGACGGCATCCTTTGCGAGGCTTTCGAGCACAATCGCGCCGTTCGCATCGTCGCCTACAGCGCTCACCAGCGCGCACTGACGATTGCCGAGGCGCGCGGCGGCGGTTAAACCGTTAGCGACGTTTCCACCGGTGGTGATTTCCGCGCACGTGGCGCGAACCTTGGCGTCTGGACGCGGGAGCTCGCGCGCGTCGAGCTGCGCGAGAAAGTCTACGCCAACAGAGCCGATGCCGAGAATCTTAGGGCACGACGACGACGACGACGAGTGACATATGTGTTGCGCTTTGCCGTGACGTCGATGTGGGACGGGAAGCGCGCGCGCAGGGACGGCTGACATTCTTTGTGTGACTCTTCGCGAGGCGAACAGTGAGGTTGACGTCGCTCGCGGAGTTCTCGTTCATGTCTACTGTGCTGTCTGTTGTTGTTCGATACTGTATGATTCTAGCTATTTCTCCGATGCTTGATTGTTTTTTGCCGATGTTGCGGGTGTCGCTGCGGTTTTGACGAATCGCGAAGACGCGGCGTAGCGACGATGAAACGTCGCAAAGCGCGCCCACGTCCCGTCTCGCAACGCTCTCCGCGCTTCGGCGAAGAAACTCACGAGATGGTACAAGTTGTGTGCCTCTAATAACACCTGTGACGTCATCTCGTGCGCTTGGAGTAAGTGGTGGACATATGCGCGGGTATGTTCGGTGCACGCCGGGCAGGCGCAGACATCGCCGCGCGTCGTCTTGTCGATGAAAGGTGAAAAATCACGCTTGTACGCCGTGGACCAGATGTTAATGCTGTACGCATCAGCGCCAGTCGTAGCACATGGTTGATTCCACTCGTCGGTCTCCTCGTCCCAATCTAAGACGTCTTCGGAGCGAATGGGGAACACGAACGCCCGACCTCGTGAGGCGGTTTCGCTCGCCCACGTGGCGTCAAAGACGTCGACGCCGCGTTCGATGTTGTCGATGATGTCTTCGAGTGTGGTGACCCCGGGCAAGTACCGCGGTTTTTGCGTGGGTAAGTGCTGGATGACGCATTCAATGAGCTCGCTTCGCTTGCTCGGGGTTTCGCCTGCATAGAACCCGCCAAGGACGTACCCAGCCAAGTCTTCGTCGCGCTCGGCTACCCGCGCCGAGCACTCGGCGCGTACATCCTTAAACTCTCCACCGAGCACGACGCCCCATAAAGGAATATCATTCGCCTTGCTTTCGCGAACACACACGTCAAGCCACTCACAGGTACGAATAGCGGCCGTTTTACTCTTCTTCATGCTCTCCCAACCGACGTGTTCGTCGGCAAGCGCGATGGCGACGTGTGCGTCGCCACTCCAAATGCGCGAGTACTCCTCTGGCGTCATGGACTTTTGTCCAAAAGGTGTGTCGCAAACAATCCCCGTTGCCGCGCGGACTTGTGAGTTTAGTCCAAAATACATCGAATCGCGATAGTGACCCACGGTTAATCGCTGAGACGGCGGACCTTTCTCCGCACGTGCGTGCGCCGCGCGCGCGCGCGCCTCCTCCTCCGCGTCTTCTCCAGCCTTCTCTTTAGCCCCATCCTCTTCGTCTCTGATGCGCTTCAACCCACGCCCATTCTTCTCGACAAAATGCCCACCTATGACAACCGTACCAAATAACCTCGTGGTCTCATCTATCGTTAATTTCTCCCCGCGTTTATAAAACAACACGCTCAATAAACGCTTCTCCACGTTCGCGAGCAAGTCGAGCGTCAGCACCGCGTGTTCTCCCTTGCTCGTCGGCACGAGCACCGCGGGCGTGGGTAATGTCGATACGTCGCCATCGACTTCATCGGCCCCGCACAAGACCTCGCCCAGGCGCGCGTTCGTGCGGCGGTCTTTAAAGTTGACGGTAAACTGAAACTTCATGGTTGACCAGTTGCTCTACGAGCCTCTCTCCCGTCGCGTCCCGCCCAGTCGCGTCGTTCGGTGCGCGGGACGTGGAACTTTTACGCGTTCGTGCGCCGAAGTCCACCGCTGTGCGCCTGACGTGTGCGTCGTGCGCCGTCAACGCGCGCGAATGCGAATGAAAGATTTGCGCACCGAGCAATCCACCGGCGGCGGTGACTGTTCTCCTCGCGCTGCGCCACCGGTGCGGCGCGTTCGCGCGCGTCGCGGGTTAAAACGACTCAACACACGCACGCTCTACGCGCTTGGCACGCGCGATTCGAGTCAACGCGGGGCGAACCGCGTGAGGCGTCAGTGTTTGCCGTGGCATTCGCGTTGACGATCGACGTCATTCCTGCACTTTTTGGACCTCGCCGTCTCCACTCGCGTGTTTCGCGCTCGCACGGCGCCGAGACGATCGATAGGAGCGCGCTGAGGCATTCGCGCACGAGTCGCTGTGCGTTCATTGCGTTGCGGGCGCGGCATTGCGTAGGAATTGATTCTGGAGACTACACACCGCTCCAAACCGCTCGAAAACATGACTGATGCGGTTCGCGGTGCGTGGGACGTTCCTGAGGGATGGTTGACGTGCCCAAACATGTCGGATGTTTTCGCTGGGGTGTTCTTGGCGTCCAAGGCGCCGCTGCGTGAGAGTTTCTACGCCAACGTGAAGGATGAGGATCGGTACGGACCGATGGATGCGCTCGCGCTCGCGGAAAGTAAAGGTCGCATCGTGGCGTGCGTGATTGATTTGACGAATACATCGCGGTATTATGATCCTGCGGAGTTTGAACGCGCGGGCGTGCGCGTGGTGAAGATTCGGTGCGCTGGACGGGAGGGCGCGCCAGAGGCGAGAGAGGTGAGCGAGTTTGTATACGTCGCGCAGCGATGTTTAGCAGAGATTGCGAGCGATGGGCGATGGGCCGAACGTGCGCGCGCGGGATTTAGACCGGCTATATTAGTGCACTGCACGCACGGGTTCAATCGCACCGGGGCGATGTTAGTGCATTATTGTCAACGCGCGCACGGTTGGCCAGAGTTGAATAAGTGGGTGAGCGAATTCGCCACGGCGCGACCGCCTGGGATTTACAAGGCAGATTACTTGAAGAGTTTGTTTGATTACTACCTCGAGCGTAGATTTAGTACGACAAAGGATCCCGGGGTTCCGAGCTGGAAGAGTGATACGTTATCGGATGCGCCACCTTTGGCGGATGACAAGGTGCCAGAGGGTGACTTGTTCGATCCGAGGGTGAACATGTCGTATAAAAAGACCTTGGCGCACAGCCGCGCGCCGATTCCAGGAACACGTCGTACGTCTCAGCGCGCGCTAGAGGCTGCGGTGTCTGATGGCACGGCTGGACCAATGCATCACGAGGACGTTTTAGGTGAGGATGTGTTCGAGGAGCAAACGTACGAGGTGCAAAAACTGTGCGTATGGGCGTGCTTTCCGGATGATGCAGACGCTCGTTTGAGTTTCCCAGGGTCTCAACCTGTGAGTTTAAGTCGAGATAATATGTCGCTGCTTAAGCGCGAACCGTATAGCGTGACTTGGAAGGCGGATGGGACGCGATACATGGTGTTACTCATGCGTGACGGCGTGTACTTGATTGATAGAAAATTTACCGTGAGGCGCGTACAGATGCGGTTTCCACTTCCACACAAGAAATTTGGCACCGCTGTTCATCACGGGACATTGATGGATGGCGAAATGGTCGTGGACACAGACCCAAAGACGCAGAAACAAATGCGTCGGTTCTTGGCATATGATTTAATGGCTGTGAACGGCGAGCGCGTCTCCCAAAGACCATTTTTAGAGCGGCTAAACATCGTGCGTGAGTTCGTTGTCGAACCGCGCAAAGCATTTTTAGCGCAAACCGGTCCAAGTGGCGCATACGCAGCGAACAAAGAGCCGTTTTCCGTGCGTACAAAAGAATTCCATCCTCTTCAATTCGCGCGCTCGATTATAGAAAAGTTCATCCCTGCGTTGAGTCACGAGAGCGATGGATTGATCTTCCAGCCCTCGAACGCGCCGTACGTGCCTCAGACGTATGAGTCCCTTTTAAAGTGGAAATTCCCAGAGCTAAACTCGGTAGATTTTCTGTTACGAGTCGCTCGAGGGAGCGGATTGTTGTTCGTCGGCGATAAGGGTGGGCAATACGTACGCCTTGAGGACGATTTCGTGACGCGGAGTGAGCCGCTCGAAAGTTTAGATGGTAGAATAGTCGAGTGCTCGTGGGACTGGAACGAGAAAAAGTGGGTTTTCATGCGTACGAGAGCGGATAAAGACACGCCAAACTTCATCACGGTGTATCGCAAGACGTGGACGAGTATTCAAGACAACATCACGGCAGATGATATCTTAAAGTTTGTCGAAGATACGGTTGCGGCTGGTAAAATTTAATTAGAAATTAGCGTTCTTATGTGCAATTGCATTCTAGAAAGTTATCAACTCAATCAATGTGAAAAAGTTTTGCGTCGTCGTCGTCGTTGTCATCTTCGCTCTGTTTTATTTCCCCCGTCCGTACAAATCTTTAACGGGGCCCTTTGCGCTCTTTTCAGCTGCAGCCTTCTTTTTCTTTTCCGCAGCGGTGAGCTTGGTGTTATTTTGCGCTTCCTTCATTGACGACTCATCAGCGTCAATGCCGAGCTTCAACGCGCGCTTCTCAGCGACAGAGAGTTTTTTTGGCGCCTTGCCCGGAACGGGCTCGGTGACAACCACACCATCGCCCACTCTCCACAACTCATCGCACACCGCGTGCACGAAAGGCTCGTTGTGAGAAATCGTCAACACACCACCCTTGAAGTCCACGAGCGCCTTTGTAAGCGCAGCTAACGTATCGTTGTCCAAATAGTTTGTTGGCTCGTCGAGGGCGATGATGTGCGGGTTCGTCCACATCGCCGCCGCGAGCACAAGACGAGACTTTTGACCACCAGACATGCGCTTAATCTTACCCATGGCCAAGTCCTGATCGATGCCAAAGTTTTCGAGGTGCATACGCACTTCCTCCTTGGTCAACGGACGAAGGTCCATTCCGGATTGCATAGATTTGAGCTTTTCATCAAAGTTGCGCACCATCTTCATGACGTACGGATCCTTGCGCTCGAGCGCGCTCATCATTTCCCAATCAGTGTCACTTTCATCGCGTCCAGATCGACGAACTTCGTAGAATAAGTGCTTACCGCGTTGCTGACGGCCAACAATGTCCAAAATGTTCCCGCGTTCTTGCGCCGTGGCGAGCTCATCCTTGGACAAGTTGTGCGATGCACGCTTAGCAATTTCCTTATCGCGACCGTTGTAGAAACGGTTTTGCAAGTATTCCAGCGGTGTGTTTTCTACAGACTCTTCCAAGTGATGCATCGAGTGCTGGGCGACGTAGGACAAGCGCAAGTTGTGGTGACGCCACACTTCGCCGATACCGTCTTCGGGATCCAACTCGCCAATCAACAATTTCATCAACGTCGTCTTACCGGCACCATTCAAGCCGACGAGAGCGGCTCTTGAGTTTTGCGTAATCTTGACTGTCGCGCCGTTCAAAATTTTCTTCGACGTTCCCGGGTAGCCAAATGTGACATCCTTCATGTACATGACAACCTTAGCGCGAGACTTGACACCTTCCAAATCACCTGGTTCGGGGAACCGAATAGGTTTAATGTGCTCTGGCTGGTTTTCGCCAATTTGGTCAATGGCAAAGCCACTGTCCTTCTTAGTCGCCGAATCTTTGGCTGGTGCTTCATCGGAGATATTCGCTTGCTTTGAGATGGCGTTATCGTTGGATGGCAATGCGGCGACGATTTCCGGCTTGAGCGCTTGGAAATCGCGGAAACCCATGGGGTAATACGTCAACGTCTTTTCGCTCAAGTGAATGACATCGCTAAGCACCTCAGACAAAAAGTCATAATCGTGCGATACGAGGCAGATGGTCGTGTTCTTGAGCGACTTCAAGTATTCCACCAGCCACGCAATGGCGCTCGTGTCCAAGTGATTCGTCGGCTCATCCAGCAAGAGCACTTCGGCGTTCCACAACATGGCGCGCGCAATGGCGAGTTTCATGCGCCATCCTCCAGACAAAGACTGAATCGTCGCTTTCATCTTTTCGTCGTCAAAACCAACTTGCATGAGGGTGTTTATCACGGTCTCACGGCTCACGCCTTCGGGGACCATTTGCACCATGAAATCCACGATTGTTTCTTCTTTTTCACTCGTAATCTCGTGACGAATGTAGTACACCGAAACGTCCTCGGGGAAACCGGCGATATCCTTGGCTGCAATACGGTTCAATAACGTTGTTTTACCTGTACCATTTTGACCGACAATGCCGTACGTATGTCCACGCTCCAAGGTGAAGTTTGTGCGTTGAAGCAACACGCGCCCGGCAAAGGCGAGAATGATCCCTTGAAGATCGACGATATAATCCTTGGTGCTATCGTCGAGAAGCGCCGACTCGTCGAGGTTCTTGTACGTCAACACAGACGCGTTTGCAGCTTTCTCGATGGCTTCGAGATCATCACCGAGCGCACTCTCGAGAACAGGCGTGAGCTCGCGCTTGATGTCGTTGGCCAAAATCGAAGGCGGAATGCGCATCGGAGCGGATTCCATCACCCAACCACCGAGCGCGGCGGCGTAGGTTTGCGTTTCGCTATCGACGGCAATCCCTGCAGCTTGAATAGATTGATTCACCATCTCAGACGCGCACTTACGCTCTTCGGAGTTGGCGTCGATGCCCTTCATCAGACTTTCCTTGGCGCGCGTCGCGGCTTCGCGCAAATCCGGGTGCGAGTGCTCCTCTGCCTTTTCCAATTCTGGCAACAGCGACGGAATGAATGGCATCAAATCTCGCGTGTCGTCAACCAATGCACAGATATTTCCACACGTCACCGCAGCTTTTTGCTTCAGTTCCTTCGTGCGTTCGCGCAAACCGCGGAGAATGACTGGTAAGATGACCGCCAACGAAGGCGCATCCATAGAGTTGACAAACGTTGTCTCCATGAGTTTATCCAAGCAGTCTTCAGTTTTCGATTGCGGTTCTTTAATGGCGCTCATGATGAGATTTAGCATACCCAAAATCTCAGCATTCTTCACGCAAGCGCAGATGCTGGGTAAAATTTCCGCAGATAAAGCGGAGACTTTGGGGTGCGTGTCGAAGAGGCATTCCAAAAACGCCGGGAACAAATCCGGGACGGTGCGCATAAAAGATTGCGGCACGCGATTCGCGAGGTCACCAATGATGTGCAAGGACCCAAGTTTGCATTGCCAGTCTTTGTGCTGCATACCAGCCAAAATTGCCGGCGATAAGAGCTTCATGGCGGTCAAAGGCAAGGCTTTGACGACGGATGCTTGCGCCAAGTGGGCGGATTCACGAACGTCGGCGTCTCTGTCACCCATCAAAGCAAACACTTCGGGCGCGAGACCGACGGCATATGGTTCAAACCCACGACCCGCGGTGCGACACATGTGTGCGTACATGGCCAACGCTCCGGCGCGCGCGTCATGATTCTTCTTATCCGCGATGGCGCGCTTGATGCCGTCGACGATGCGCAAGTGCGCGAGCGCGGTGATACCGACACCCTTACAGATACCCGCAATCCCAGCCGCCGCCGCGCGCCGCTCACGCGGATCATCAAACGTCAAAGCTTTCGTTTGTAAATCTCCAACCATAGCAATAGCCGCATCCTTGCAATCCATAGCGAGGTTTCCGAGCGCGCGAGCGCCGATGAACGCCCCGGCGTCCCGAACATTCTTCAGCGCCGCCACCATATTCGTCATCGCCCGAACCTTGCCTTCATCATCCTCAAATAACTGCGCCGCGTGTCCATAAAACGCCAAAATCCCACCGTGCGTGTGATCCTCGCTATGCGACGTCGGTTCACACGCTCCTTGTCCCGTTAAATACGTCGACAACGCCTCCACGCACGCCCGACCGACGCCCTCCTTATCGCTCACCTCGCTCAACGCCGCTCGCCCAACGCTCAACGCCGCATCACGAATATCCTCACTCACATCCCCTAATCCAATCGCACACTTGCTCGAAATCAACTTCCCGCTTCGCACGGCGTCGACAAACTCGCCGCGATCCGACGCCAGCAACGCCTCCTTGGCCTCAGCCACCTCCTCCGCACTGCGTTCATCCGCCGTCTCGATCGATGCGCACGAAATTTCGCTCATGTTTGACATCGAGTGCACGGATGGTATGCGGCCGCGCCGCTCGAGCGTGATGGACATCGTTCGACGACGCTATACGACGACAAGAAGGGTCCTTCTTTTGGTGCTCTGGTGCGCTTTATGGTCCCACCGCGACAAAAGCGCGTCGACGACGACGACGATGCGGCGACGGGGCGATGCCGAGCGCGCGAAAATAACACCCGTAATGGTTTCGTTGGGCGCGTTTTCCGTCGCGGTCGCGCGCGAGTGCGGTGCGTGCGACGAAGTGAAGATAAAGCGTCGATCAATCTCAGCCGCCAGCCGCCAGAGGCTGCGACGCCGGGACGCGCGCGCTCGCGGACATGCGGGTCGGTAGATTACACTATGGCGATTGGTGTGCGAGTTCTAAGATGGCTACCGCGCATGGAGGCACGAGATGCGTCGTTGTGATGCGTTGCGGCGTCGTTTGCGTCGTTTGCGGTGGTGAAGATGGAGGGGGAGCGGACGCGGCGAGCGCGATTGTCCAAACCGTGCCGGGCGGCGGCGGCGGAAGCGAGACGGATACGCCGACGCTTGAGCCGTTGTATGCGATGAATACGTCACCGATGGTGAGTGTTCTAGTTGGTGTCGGTGTTTTTGCGGTCATTGTGGCTGGGTACGGCGTTGCCAGAGGTTTGTGTCGCACGCATGCGAGCACGGGTGCGGCGCCGGCGTTGTCCCAATCCGGCGTCGTTCCCGTGAACGGGTCAATCCATGTCATGTCGTCGTATGCTGCGGCGTCGTCGGCGAAAATATCGCCGCGACGAGTACGAAATTCGGCGAGTTTCGATGCCAACGGTCCAAGATTGGGATCATCGAGGGTTTTGATGTCCATCAGTACGCCTCCATTGGAGGTGAAGGCGGCGGCGAGCGACGCGAGCGACGCGTCGTCTCGCACCGGCGTCGGAGGTTGACCAGGCACGACAGACGGTACGAATGACTTTGGCTTCGCGATTTCGAGGGCATTTAATCCATGTCTAGCGTCACGCACGCCGTTGAAGACGTCCGGGGAGCCGCCGAGACGAAGCGCCATGTCGCGGAGCGAGCCCGAGTGGCCCTGGAAAAAGCGCGTCATCGAAGGCGAAAACTTTGAGTTGCGTTCGCCGATGATTCCCCACGACGGCATGGCGCCGCACTCAAACTCACTCGGTGTGAGCCATAATTTCTTTGCCGCGTTCCCAAGCACGGCGTCGTGCGCGAGCTTTTCTAATAATGGCGACCTGCCGAGGGGCCCGCGGACGATGCCGCCGCCGGATTCAATGATAAAGCTCGACACGCCTTCATAAATTGCAAACGAACGCAACGCATCGGTGAGCAAGGCGATCGTCGGCGCCGAGCACGGATTCAACGCCGTCGTCATGGGCACGCCTGCGGGTTCTAACCCACCGCTCGCGCCGAGTTGGAAGTAACTCGCGGCGTCGATTCCGCGAAGGCTTTCGCTTCGCGGCGACGCATCCGTACCCTCACCCGTTTGCGTCAACACGCATCGCATCCAAACCTCAACGCCTACGGCATTCATTCTATGCACAAATTCTCTCAAATCCGCGCGCGTGCCAAACTTTGGGTCGATTGCAAAGAAGCTCACCGGCGCGTCGGCGCGACCGTCGGCGCATCGAGCGAGCAACGGAGCGAGCGCCACGGCGTTAAACGCCGTCTTTGATCGCCGCTCCTCGAGCGCACTCGCCGCTGCGCGCAATGTCCCTTCACGCGTGAACGTCGACACGTCCACATCAAATGCCACGACTTGCTCTTGTTGTTGTTCTCGCCGACCCGGAGCTGTTCGCTCGCCGACGACGCGACGTTCCAAAGCCGCTGCGAGCGAACCGAGAAATCGCGGCGTCGGCGTAGGCTCTTCCATCTCACTCAACGGCACTCTGAGCTCGATCGCTCGCGGGTCGAACAACACTTGCGCTGGGAAAAACCTCGACCCACCGCGGCCTTCAGGATCGCCTTCGCATCGAAAGCCATACAACACATCGTCGTCCCTAGTCGGCGCGTGCAGCACGTCGCCTTCGCCTCCATACGGCACCTCTATGTGCCACACGTTCCCAGTACGATGTGATATTGGATTTAACGCCAACTCCATGGTGTTCTCGCGCCATTGTAACACTAAAGACACCGCAGTGGCGTGTCGAGAGAGCACTGCAATGTTGAACGCTCCACGTCTCGTCTCCTCGTCGTACGTCGCCACCGTCGCTCCGAGCTCGCGCGCGTGCCCGCATCCGATGCCCAGCGGCACGCTAAATGCACTCCCTGCCCAACCACCGCTCGGTTCGTCGTACAAATCGCGCGTAGGGTCGTAGAGCACGAAATCTAAACTCGCCGGAGCGACGTACTCGGGAATGAAAATCTCCACCGACGCCGTCGAGGCGTCAAATGCCAATCGCATCGCCCCCGTGGCGTCGTCATACGTCCCACCATCGGGTAAATCCTCTAAACACATCCATTCTCTCGCGCTCTCTCGGGTTAAACCAAAGTGCAGGAGCACGACGTCGTCGCCATCGGATGTCCCGCGACGGAGCCGACGCCGAGACGCCGAGCGCTCTCGCAGCGTCGCGCGCACCACAAACGACGCGCTCGCGGCGTCTCGCGTGACGACGACGTCTATCGTGCGATCTCGTTTAGTGTGTAAGGTTGTCACGTATGTGTCCGAGGCGCCGCTGTCGTTGGCGGCCGCGTGCACGGCGGAGCGTCGAGGCGAGCGCCACCATGAACACTGCGGTGATGCTGATGACGTTGAACTCGCGACGGCGCGAGCGTACGATCGCGCGAGCGATGACGTCGACGTCGACGCGCACGACATCTGTACGTTCTCGTTGTGCTTTAGGGCAAGACCGCGACGGTGAGTTGCGCGATGCGACGGGACTCGACGCGAACGCGCGCGACGGCGTTGTGAAGTCATCTGCTCGAGCGTCGCGGCGTTTTAAAAGAATGGATGTCATTTATAACGCGCGGTTTTATGTCGCATTACAAAAGTGAGGTGGTAAATCGAAAAAGTGTGGAACCATCACATACATCTCGTGACGAACGCCAGACGACGCGATTACAAGAAGGGGACGGCGTTGGCATTGGTCGCCGCGGAGACGGTCCACGGGGACGCGATGTGCTCCTTGAGCGCTTCAACCGGGCCCAGACCCGGGCACGCCTGGTTTTCACTCATAACGCCCAAGAACGCCAACATGGCAACTCTGCCGTTGGCAATCTCCTTGCGCTTAAGCGTCTCGAATTCAGCACCCTTGCTCCATCCCAACGGGTCAAACTTGCCACCCGGGTACATGCGGTCGGTACCCTTCGCGGCGCCGCGCGAGGACTCGGCGAACGCCACCAACAACAAGTTGGTACCAATGACCGCGAACAAGTTGGCGTGAGTCTCCATGCCCATGTACTTGGCGGTTTGTTCCCAAGACGTCGGTTGCGCGGTGACCCACGTACCTTGACCGGCGACTTCGACGCCGATGACGCCGGCGACGCCCATCATCGCCCAGCGGCCGTGGATAAGCTCAGCCTCACGGTAGCGTTCCAAGTTTTCCGGCTTTTCACCGAGCTTGAGCGGATCGAAACCATAGTCGCTGTATTACACGCACACACAAAAACCGCACACGTCAGTCACTGTTGCATCTCTCTCGCGTTCGCGCATATCGCGCGAATATCTCCGCCAGCGCAGTCTACCCTCTCGCGCGGCGTCGCGCTTCATAAACACACAAACACATACCACGGGGACGAACCATCAAGGTACGCCGGACGAGTGCTCCCTACGCTTTATCAACACACACCCTTTACATCAGTCAACACTCAAACACACACACACACGCACACGCGAACATCCCGGGCAATCAATCATCGATCGATCACAGAATCAGCGAACCCATCCTCATCCTCATCCTCATCATCTCACGCCTCACGCACGCACCCGGGAACCAGTTATCAGACGCGGCACCGCGCGTGGTGGTGTTCACCTTTTGCGCGTGCTTCGCGCGAGGGGCGACGGTCGTGGCGAAAACGCGAGCTTGCGCGAACATGATGACGTTGATGAATCAGTCGTGTGCGAGAATGGCGCCTCACACCGTAGTGTACGCGCGCGAACGCCCATGACGCGCGCGTATAGCGCGCCATCGATCGAATCCCGCGCGCGCGAATCCCGAGATTCGAGATACGATCGCTCGGAAGCGCCAGAGCGATCGGGGGAGGGGGCGTCACGTGCGTACGTAGTCGAGCGCTTGAATCAACCATGTATGGAATGTATTATACGTTATATATGATGTGAGACCCATATATACATATATTACGCGATTTTGCTTATATATAAGCAAAATCGCGTAATTAAGTGGGGTTTCGTCAGTCTTTGATATCTATCGTTGACGGGGCTTTTAACCCCCATCTACGGATTTTCAAATATTACACGGAATTACACGATATTACGCGATTTTGCTTAAATAAATATTTCGTCAGCACGGACACGAGGACGACGACGAGGACGACGAGGACGGTGGCGCGCGACGCGCGGGCGCGGGCGGACGACGCGAAGGAGGACCGTCGCGGCGACCGCTGGCGCGCGCCGCGCACGACGACGACCGCGGTAAGGACCGTCGCGGCGACGACGCAAAGGCGCCGCGCGTCATGCTGGTACCGAGTGACGCTTCACTTTTTGACGCTCCCGTATTCATGATGAATGAATCCGATTGATTATGTGTGTGTGTGTGTTGTGTGTGTATAAAATCAAAAACATTTTGTAGATGATTATTATTATAGGATGATTTTAATTACCGGTAGTGAGAAAAGTACGAACGACGTCTTGTGGGACGTCTTGTGGGACGTCCGTCTTACGTCTCCGCGTACGGCGTACCTTCGAATCTTACGTACATGTTGTTCCACGCTCTGGTCGCGTCTTTGTCGGTGCTCGAACTCGCCCAGATTTTACAGTACTTGCCGTCAGTGCCTGTCGCGGGGCAGCTGCTCGAATGGGAATGTCCAGCGAGACTGAACGCAGAACCTGAAATGCACGGCGTGCCGTACTCGGTGTCGCCGGTGCCGTCAGGCACGTTGCGGGTCCAACGACTGTTGGTGACGCGAGTACCGGCTTTGTCTGCCGGCGTGTCAACTTTAGCCCGCCAGTGCGTCCGGTCAGACACAAATTCGTGCCAAGGCGATTCGTCCTTGTCGGAAATGCAGTGCACGCCGAGACCCGCGCAGCCACAGCCGTTACAGTTGTCCCATTCGTACCCGTAGACTTCCAACTTTTTGCTCGGGCCGCCGTCGATAAAGTTGTACTTCTTGGCGCCATACCACCAGTAAGGGTCTCCGGAATCAGCCTCAATTTCCTCTCCGCCATATTTGACGCTCACGATGGAGTTGTCAACGGTTATACTGCACACGACGTTACTTTCAACGTGCGGCGCGGAGCACCCGACCGCCTCCGTCCGTCCGCACGAAGCGTCGCACGCGCCCCACGTGTATGCGGTCGTTTTACCATCAAATCTGCGATTCCAGAATTTACTTTTGCCTTCAATGTGAGGTTTCGTGCAATAATCCGTCGCGAGCGCGGCGGGCGACGAGAAACCAGGGCACCTGTGGCCGCCTTCCGTTTCGCAACCGATGTCGAGCACGGTGTTGAAATCCGAATCGTCCCCGCTCGGGTGCAAGTAAAAGCCAAACTCTTCACCGATTCCAATCGGTACGTCATTTACGACGTACGTGCCGCAACCAGTATTCGTCATCTTAACCGCGTGTTCAAAATGGAAGTCACCATGCATACCCTTCGTGACGATGCGCGCTTCGACGTCCGCCCAATCAAAGCTGTTGACGGGGTCATAAAAATTGAGCGCATCCACCGGCGAGCACGCCGTACTGAGCGTGATCGTATGCGTCGCCTTGCCAGCACCGAGCGCGGACGTCACCGCCGCTCTCGCGCGCGGTTGCGTCGACGCGATCACCGCCCCGGACGCCATCAACGCCAGCACCGCGCGCGCCGCGCGACGCCCTCGGTGCGCGAGGGTGTTGGTGGCGGACGCCGCGTCGCGCAACAGCGCGCTCGATTCATCCGTCGCGTCGCCGCCCGCGCGCTTCATTCGTCGATCCATGGCTCGATCTCGATCTCGTGTGTCGTGTGTCGTGTGTCGTGTGATCTCACGCGATGCGATCTGACGCCCCCGCGCGCGCGCGTCGGCGACGACGACGACGACCTTTCGTATCGCGTCGGCGCAGTGCGTGTCGGTGCGGAGACGTGGCCATCACGAATTGCCATGGTCTCGGTCCACGTGAGTACGGCTTAGGCATTACCCCCCGTGAGTACGGCAGCCACGCAAGGGATTTACATGAGCGGCGCCAAGCCTCGGATAGGCTTCGGGACCCGTGAGTACGGCAGCCACGCAAGGGATTTACATTGGTGGCGCCAAGACGACGTTCGTTCGGATGGACGTCATGCGCGCGCGTCAGTGCGACGCACGCACGCGCTGCGCTGGACGAGCTAGACGGCGTCCGAGTCGTCGATGTTGGTGACGAATTTCGACGTCGAGAGCGCGCGCGTCGTGCGTCGTCGATGCGTCGCCGCGGATGATGATGATGGCGGCGACGCGCGAAGGGCGGTGGAGGTCGTGGAGTCAACCATACGGTACGTGCGTCGCTCGCGAGATGGCGAATGGCGCGGATGGATCGATCGCGACGATGGTGATGATGGGCTTCGGTGCGATCGCTTCGGAGGTGGTGGTGTGCGTCGCGTGCGCGCTTGAAATGATGGACTGACGGATTCGTATGCGGATGTGTTCATGCGCATACGACGTAGGTATCAAAGCACGCGTGTGGAGAAGAAGAGTGGCGAGAATGGGTCGTCCAAGTTTTCATTCATACCCGAAGAGACCGAGTACGTGATTCGCACGGAAACCGCGGTGCCAAAGGTTGGATTCATGCTCGTTGGCTGGGGAGGGAATAATGGTTCGACGCTGACGGGTGGTATATTAGCCAATAGACTTGACATCCGATGGCGCACGCGAGATGGTGAGCAAAAGCCGAATTATTGGGGTTCGCTGACGCAGAGCGCGACGTGTCGCGTCGGGAGTTACAACGGCGAAGAAGTGCACGTGCCTTTTAAGTCGTTGATGCCTTTGGCAAACCCGAACGATGTCGTCATTGATGGCTGGGACATTAGTAACGTCAACTTAGCGGATGCCATGGCGCGAGCGAAGGTTTTAGACTATGATTTACAACGTCAGCTCAGACCGCACATGGAGCGTCTCACGCCGCGCGCGAGTATTTTTGATCCGAAATTTGTCGCGAGTAATCAAGCCGATCGCGCGACAAACGTCATCACTGGCACTAAGGAGCAACAAATGGCTCAAATTCGTGCGGATATTCGTGATTTCAAGGCCAAGAGTGGGGTTGATAGCGTAGTGGTGTTGTGGACGGCTAATACGGAGCGATACACCGAAGTGCGCGCCGGCGTGCACGACACCGAGGAAAACTTGCGCGCCGCCATTAAGGCGGGAGAGGAAGAAATTAGCCCGAGCACGTTATTTGCATTGGCGTGCATAGATGAGCGCACGCCTTTCATTAACGGTAGCCCGCAAAATACGTTTGTTCCTGGTGTGTTGGAGGCGTCGTTGCGTTTAAAATCCATCATCGGCGGCGATGATTTCAAGACTGGCCAAACTAAGATGAAATCTGCGTTAGTTGAGTACCTCGTCGGTGCTGGTCTCAAGCCGACGTCTATTGTGAGTTACAACCACCTCGGGAACAATGATGGGTTGAACCTGAGCGCGCCGCAGACGTTTAGATCGAAGGAAATTTCCAAGTCAAACGTCGTGGACGACATGGTGCGCTCGAATCCTTTGTTATACGCCCCTGGAGAAAAACCCGATCACACGGTGGTGATTAAATACGTCCCCAACGTTGGTGATAGCAAGCGCGCGATGGACGAGTATACGAGCAGTATCTTTATGAATGGCTCGAACACCATTGTGATGCACAACACGTGCGAAGATTCGCTCCTCGCGGCGCCGCTCATTTTAGACTTGTGCCTCGTAGCCGAGTTGTTGACGCGCGTGCAAATCAAGTGCGAGTCGGATGGTGAAAAGGATGGCTTCCACCACTTACACCCAGTGGCGGTTTTGCTGTCGTACTGGAGTAAGGCGCCTTTAGTACCCAAAGGTATGCCTCTCGTCAATGCGCTGCAAAAGCAGCGCGCTATGTTGGAAAACTTTTTCCGCGCCGCCGTCGGCTTACATCCCGAAAACAACATGCTCCTGGAGTACTTCTCCTAGTCGATACTACAATTGCTTGCCCGTATTAAACTATTAAACTAGCTTTGGAGCGTCATCAGAAAAGATGCGGTTAATATCTATTCTTTTACTACGCAAAGCGTCCAACTCGTGCGCCTCACATCGGGGCAGTGGCCCCGAGAGCGATATGTCCGACGGCTTCGTGCGCGCTCAAGCGCGCATGGCGGCACTCGGTGCGCCTAAACTCGCGGCGTGGGCCGGTGGCGCGCGCGATGATGCCCCGGCATCGACGTCGGTGCCGTCGACAGCGTCGCCCGCGAAGCTCAGGCCCAATGTGGCGTTCCTCGGGAACACTTTGCGCGCCATCACGAGCGCGAACGCGCGCTTAGACGGCGCACGACGCAAAGCCGATCCCGGGACGGGCGTGGGCAAGACAGAAGAGGAGGCAAAGGCTGAACGCGTGCGCGGGGCAGACGAGAGGCGTAAAAAAGCTGAGCGCAAGCGCGCGACGGCGCCGACGCTCGCGGCGACTGGCGAGTTCTCCGGTACTGACGACGACAACGTCGACAACGGCGGCGGCGGCGGCGGTAGTGGTGCCGCAGTAGGGCAAAGTAAAAGTAAACGTCGTATCCGAACTCGAGGTGGAGCGAAGAGGAAGAAGAGGAAGAAGTCGTAAGTATTCGTAGTCGTACTGTAGTATTTCACATCAATTTTTGTTGTACACCCGAGTAGTACCAGCGCTTGGTACACGTCATCGCGATTTACGCATCGATATCGACGAAGCACTTGCGAATTTTCATCCACCCCTCGTCGCCGTTGTCTTCCGAGCCCATGCGTTTGCTGTCAAAAAAAGCGTCGCGCAAGAGCGTCGCGTCCGCCGCCGCGAGCGTCCAAAATCTTGGATCCTCCAATTCTTCCACCAGCTGATTACGCGTCCATCCAGCATAGCCAACGAACACGGTCACGTCCTCGGCGGTGAGCGTCACGGGCGAGGACAACTTTGATTTTTGCCGCGCGAGCGCCTCGACGTCGCACACGTACAGTCCCTTCATCACCTCCACCGTCACTCCCTCGCACGCCTTCGCGCTCAACACCACGAGCGATCGCGGATACTGATCATGCATCACTGGACCCCCAAATCCACACCGCGCCGTCGCCAAAGAACTCAACAAAGGATTGCTGAAGTCGAGTTCCGGCGCGTACTCTCGCAGCGTCGGCCGCTCGGCATCCGTGCACTCGCGATTCACAATCACCCCAGTCGTACCCTGCGCATCATCGTGTCCTAAAATCAACAGCACGCACCGCGTCCAAATCCCACCATCAACGAACGACAGTGGAGCATCCGGTCCGAGCAACACCGAACCGCGTTCAATGTGCCGCAACGCGTGCGCCCAGGACCCAGCATCGCACGCCCCGTCGTCAGCCTCGTCAGGACCACCACCCCGTCTCTCGCGTCGTTCCCGCTCGATCAAGCCCGAACGAAACGCGCGCCAATCCTCGGCGTTGGAATTCGCGCTCGGAATCTCGCGCGCACCGAGCGCGTCGGCATCTTTTGCGTCGTCACTCGCGGGCCCATCGCCCGATGACGATGACGATGCCACGTGTGTTCGCCGTCTCGGACGCGCCGCGGCGTCCACCACCGCGCGGCCACGGCGATGCGAACGCGCGCACACAGATCCCCATGCGATCGCACGCGATGTTGACGATGGCGCCACCATCATCCTCGGCGTGCGCGACGATGGCGACGATCGCCATTCGACGCACACACATCGTCGTCATCCACATAGACTAAACCCTAACGACCGCGGCGTGTTAGGGTTTAGCTAAAAAAATACCAAAAGAACAGCTCATCTACCTCAGTACATACACACTACGAGTATATCCACACCCATCGCAACGAAAACACGCACAATTCGTGTCAGAACACACACGTATACGTACTCTACAACCTCAACCCTCTAATGATGTACTTTTTATGTGTGTATCCGTGCGCACAGGGCCCCTCCCTCCGTTCGCGCGTTCAGGTTTTCCAGCGCCTTCGGTGGCGGTCGACGACGACGTCGACGACGCGCGCTAGGGCGGCATACTCGCGCGCACGCGTCGACGCCCTCGGTGTGTTCGCTCTCGCCGAGACGCACCGCACGAATCACGCACACGCGCGTCGCAGTGTTTACGATGATGACGATGACGACGACGATGGTGTCCCAGCAGCCGGCGCGCGCGGCGCGCACCGCGGTGCGCCGCTCGGCGCCGCACCGTGGCGCCCAGCGCGGTGCGCGGTGCACGCGCGCGATGGCGTCCGTGACTACGGATTCGGGCGTGGTCGTGGATAAGATTGATAAGCCCGACGACGGGGCGGTGGAGCTCAAGGTGACGGTGCCCGAGAGCATGCTGCAAAAGTGCTACGACGCCGTCGTGGATGGGTTTAACGATACGGTGACGATTCCTGGGTTTAATTCCGCGAAGAAGGGTGATAAACAGACGGCGAAAATTCCGATGCAGTTGCTGATTAATCACGTCGGGCGCAAGGAGTTTACGAGCGCGTGCGTGGAGGAGGCGTTGCAAAACTCGCTCCCCGAAGCCATGGGGCTCGTGGCGGCGGATGCGTTGCAAGATAGCGAGCGCATTACGACGCATTTCACCGAGATGTTTGACGCGTTCTCTGGTCCAATGTGCTCTCCGGCGGAACCGATGAAGTATGACGTGTTGGTGGAGATGAACCCGGTGATTAAGTTTACTGGGGATTACAAAAAGTTGAGCGTCACCGTGCAGTCGCCCGGTGACGATTCGACGGCGGATGCCGACGCGGCTAAGTTTCTCTTGGATAAATTGAAGGATTTGTCCACTTTGCGCGTGGCCACCGACCGTGGGTTGACCCCGGGCGATGCCGCGGTGGTTGACATCGACGCCGTGCGCGTGAACGAGGACGGCACCGATGGCGACACCTTGCAAGGCATGAAGCAAGACGGGTTCCAATTGGACACGGGCGACGGCAATATTAAGCTTCCGGGCTTGTTGGAAAACTTGACTGGCATGCTCAGCGGCGAAAAGAAGTCGTTCACGATTGTGTTTCCTGATGACTGGCCCCAAGCGTACGTGCGCGGTGTCAAGGCCAAGTTCACCGTGACCGTCAAGGAGTTGTTCGCACGCGAGTACCCCAAGGAGACGGATGCGTTGGCGGAGAAAATTTATCCAGGTATGAAAACCATGGCTGACGCCAAGGCGGCTATTTTGGAAGCCATCAAGGCTAAGTACGCGTTCGACTTGAAGCGCGCCACCGATGAGGCGTGCGTGGACGCGTTGGCGGAGATTTGCGACGTGAAGCTTCCGCGTTCAGTCGTCGAAGAACAAGGGCGCGACATGTATTCGGAGCAGCTCTTGGCGATGCAAGTTGAAAAGAAGATGTCCCCGCAAGCGCTTCAGCAACTCGCGTCGGCGAAGATGGTGAACGAATTCATCACCAAGCAAAAGGATGAAATCGAACGCGTCGTGCGTCGTACGATTGCGTGCGAAGAATTGAGCAAGCTTGAAGGTTTAGTCGTCGACGGCGAAGAGCTCGCCGCCGAGGTGCAAAAAGCCAAGGAGGAATTCGACCAATTCCAAACCGAATACAACGAGGATCAGTTGTGGCGCCAGTGCACCGAAGCCGTAGAAGCTAAGCTCGCGTTCAGATGGTTGGCAGAAAACGTCAACATTACCGTTTTACCGCCAGTCAAGCGCGATTAAAACACGAGCGAGCGAGCAGGCGAGCGAGCGCAAAAAGTAGTAACAATATTCGGTCGGCACATTCTTTCAAATATCAAAACAAATATTATTCTGCGTATTCACGTACACCCATGCCCAGCGTCACCATTAGTAGTAGTATTACACGACCGCACATCACCATCTCCCCGTCGTCATTCATTTATTTTCATTTTCATTCATTCGCCTCGCGAAAGCGACGCCAAAAACTCCGCGCTCCCATCCCCCATCGCCTCTGGCGGCGGCGGTGCCATATCCCTCGAATCCATCACCTGCACCAACCCCAAATACGCCACCGCCAATCCAACGCTCACGATACCCGTCACGATGGCGGTCATCTGCCCCTTCGCCTCGAGCGCCTCGCCCGTCAGCGGATTCGTTCCAAAATCTTCACCCCTCGGTGCGCCATCATCATCATCCCCGCTCGCGCGCACCACCGCGCATCGCACGCGCATTGCACGCGCCGCGCGCGTCGCACGCATCGCGTGCATCGCCACCGCGCGCGGCGCGACACGAACGAGCGCGGTGTGCGTCGACGACATGGCGTGGAACACGCGCGCGAGACAATGACGTCACAACGACGCGCGCCATGGGACAGGACGCGACGCCCAACTGGAACGCCATCTTGCAATGGTGCGACGACGACGGCGACGATGCGGGCGATGGCGACGCGGCGGGCACGGAGAGACGCGCGCGCGCGACGGCGCGACGGCGCGACTGACGACGATTGGTATCGTGATGATGTGAATAGGTCAATCGCACAGGGTGCGAAAACGTCCTCTGCGACGACGTCTGCGGGAGATGGTGACGGCGTGCGGACGTTTACGGATGAAGAACGAAAGTGGTTTTATGATGCCATGGCGAGCGGGTTGGTGAATGAGGTTGAGCGCATGAAGGAGGTGACGGAGGCGTTGCGCGCCGTGGACGCGACGGCGACGTTGGATGACGACGAGCTCGCTCGTCGCGAGGCTTTATTAGAGGATTTGACCATGCGCGTGGAGAACGTGGATAACGCTGGGGATTTGTACACGATTGGGGGGTTTGAGCCGCTGATTGCGACGTTGAAGAGTCCGCATGAGAGTTTACGGGCGGGAGCGGCGGAGGCGTTGGCGACGACGACGCAAAATCATGAAAAGGTACGCTCGCGCTCACGCGTAGACGGCGTGTGCGTCGTATGTCGCGTTCACGCGATACATATTTTATTCCGTGTGTTGTACTGACTGCGATTGAATGCGCGTTTTTTGGTGCATATATAGGCGCAGACGCACGCATTGGGCGCCGGAGCGATGTCGGCGCTCATCGACGCCGCGCAACGCGACGGCGGCGATACCGCTCGTGCCAAGGCGCTCTACGCCTTATCGTGTCTCATTCGCGGTAACGCCAACGCGCAGAAAGCGTTCGCACTCGGAGAAGGCGTGCAGCTGTGCGCGAAACTCATCGCGCATCCGGGTTCGGAGAAGGTGCGCGTCAAGGCGCTCGTTTTGGCTCGACACGTCGTCACTCAATCCGAAGCCAATATGGCGTGTGCTATTGAATTTCACATGATCACCGCCGCCGCGGGATGCTTATCATCGGATGACATCAACGCGAAAGAGGCGGCGGCGCGCTTGCTATTGGATATCGCGCGGTGCTGTGACTTTGAAAAATCACCCAAGGCGGTGGACGATTTCAGATGCTCAACGACGACGCGAACCATCACCGACGCGCGAGCGATGATAGCCGCACTCACAGACGAGGACGACATCGCCGCGAATACAGAGACAAAAATAGCATTGGACTCATTAGCCGCCATGTTTGCCTAACACGCATGGATGAAGAAGAGTTTTGTCGCGGCGACTCGAGCTAGGCCGACGACGCGAAAATAGCACAACAACACACAACGACGCATCGCACGAGTCATGTCGACTATATAATTTATAAAGACACACACATGCGCCCTAATTACACGCTGTATGCCGTCCCGGCGGGACTGGTACACATCTCTGGGGCGTTCACCGACGACGAGCTCGTCGACGTCGAACGCGCGCTCAACGCCGAGCGTTGGCTTTCGTCTTCGCAAGCGATGTGTTTCAGCCCACTTCCGACTTGGGTGATGCGCCTGGGGCAGAAGATTAAATCGCTCGCTATTGACAGCCACGCGTTCGCCGCCTCGGACACCACCGACGACGCGTTCAACTTTTGTCAGTGCATCGTGAACCAGTACAGCAAAGTTGACGGTTTAACGCCTCACGTCGACTTGCACGCTTTTGGAGACGTGATATGTAGTCTGTCTCTGAAATCGAGCGTCATGATGGACTTTACGGACACCACAGACGCGTCGGTTCCGCCAGTGCGCGTGCGGCTCGATCCGGGCGACGTCTTGGTGCTCTCTGGCGAAGCGCGTTGGACGTTCGCGCACGGCATAGCGCCTGGAACCGTCGACACCGATTTCGAAACCGCCGATTTCGAGCGCGGACATCGAATTTCAATTACTTTACGCACGATGGATCGCGATGGGTACGAACTACGCGTACGCGCACCGTCGCCATAATTTAAGACGCGCACGGAAAAGCGCGCGCGTCCCGTGTGCAGCAGCCCCACATCTCGACGCGAGACATGGGTTCGAAGAAAGGTTCCAAAGTTAAACGTAAAACCAAAGGACGAAACACAAAGACGCACTTGTGTAAAACGTCTCGACGGGCGCTGTTTGTGAGCACGACGCACGCGGATGTTGTGTTTGAGGCATACCACGCGGAGCTCGCCGACCCGTCCACGCGAAAACCTGGCGCGACGTCTCTAGAGCTCATCGAGCAAGCGGATAAAGTAGAGGGTGATGAAGATATCGGGCAGTTTTACGCGACGGCTACGGGACGCCGATTTGTCAGTGCTGAGGCGTTGGCGGCGCATATGAAGACGAAGGAGTATAAGCGCGCGGTGAAAAGGTTGAAGAATGAGCCGGCGCCGCACAGCGAGCGCGACGCCGAGATGGCGGCGGGCATGGGTGCGCCGGATAACGGGCGAGGCTAATTTGTAGATGTCATGTGCGCCTGTTTGTAAACAATTGTAGAGATTATTAGCACCAGACCTAGGTGAAAGAGCATTTTCTTGCGCGACGGCTGGCGACGGCTGCAGAGGTTTAGTACAGTTAAGCATCGAGGATTTACATGGCTATCGCGCGAGCGGCGCGTGTTGTTTACATTTCCCCGCACCGGGTCCATAATGATTGCTTCCCCGGGGAACGACGGCGCGGCACGCGGCACAAAACGAAGTTTGGCACGCCCAGCACGTGACGTGGTTGTTGTTGTCAAATCGACCATTTGCAGCTTTACACCGTATGCATTGTACAATGTCAGCGGGTCGGCCACGCGGCCCAGCATCGCCGTAGTTCACACCCCGTCCACCGTTGAGATGCATGTTGGCCATTTCTCGCTCGAAACGTTCGATCTCTTCCAGGTCAAAGAGTCGACACGCACTCGTGCCTTCTTCGCCGTCGACGTTGCGGAAATGTGCATACCCGTCACCACTGAGCTTGTCGCCACACAACCAGCAAAAGTAACTCCCACACGCGCATGTCATCTTGTTGCAACCTTCGTTTTTGACAACGCCAGCACCACATGTCGGACACAAGCGACCTTTTTGCGTCACGTACGCTTGCGCAGCCGCATCTGCGAGGTCTTCTCGATATTTTCTGAGCGCCTCGGCAGACATCTTCTCATCACCCACCCGGCGTGCTTCGAGCACAGCGAGCTTTTGCTGCGGGTTTAGGCACTCGATGCTCGGTGGATGATAGGCATCGCGACATAGTGTGCAGAACGCGTACATACATCCCGGGCACCGCCCGCAGTGCGTACCGTCACCCTCGTCTTCGAGCACCGGATGTTCACACCGCGGACAGTACACTAAATCAGGCATTGCGTCTAAAGTTTTTGACAACAGCATGGTGTCATACTTTTCGTAATCTTCGTTCGATAAAACTTCGCGCATGATGAGCGGCGAAAACGTTGACGAGCAGCCCGGCTCGGGACAAATCAAGCGCGTCACAGACCCGTCACGAACGTGTACGCTTGCCATACGTCTGACACAGTCGACGCACAACCAATGTTGACACCCTGAAGGACGCCTTAAATCTCGTCCGAGGATGTCGTCAGCTAAACAGACGCAGCACGTATTATTCGTGCTCTCTAAAAACGCGTGTCTGCGCGCCGATGCATCTGCGCGCAAAATGCTAAACTCTGCTTCTTGAACATCTCGTGCCATTGCAATAGCGCGCATGTCAACTTCGAACGACATGCTCGTGCCATCATCGTCGCTAGTGCCCCACCCCAGAGGCGCGCTCGCGGCCAAATCCAACGCCCCGTTGTCGTTCAACAATACTTCACGCAACGCGTTCGATTGTAAATACTCCGCCAATTCAAACAACACAGGTTCGCCACGCGTCGTCTCATCCTCTACGATTGCATCTAACCTCGCGCAGAGCGCACTCAAATGGCTACTCGATAGCCAATCGCAGCGCAGCATGAAAATCGGCCCCGCCGTGCTCGGATACTCGCGCGGCAGTGTCACATCTAAAAACATCATCGGCAGCGCCCGCACCTCCAGGGCACCATCCGCACAAATCACACACACACATGCATCATCATCCATATCCACGCTCAGCGCGAGCTCGATGCGCGGATATGGCGCAGAGACGTCAGACACGAGCTCAACTGTCTCTCCGCTCTCCAACGCCAAGCGAATCTTCTCCGCATCCTCCCCGAAAGCGCGTTCGGCAAACACCGCCACGAGCGCCTCGAGCTCGCGCGTTTGTGCATCAACGTTATCTTCATATCGCTTTCGCACAGCGTCCGCGTCGTTGTCGAGAGAGAGACGGCTGAGCTCGTCTCTCAACGCCGACGCCATTGCTCGAGCCAACCTCTCGTCCAACGCGCGCGCCCACATCGTAGTCGTCCCCGCACCGCTCGCGTCGCAACCGTGAAAACCTTACGCGCGTTTCGCTTTCGCCACCGGCGTGTGCGCGAGCATGGCTGCGCCGATTAAGAAGAAACTTCCAAACGTCACGACGACGCCGGCAAAGCCAGGCCACGCGACGGCGTCCGAGTGTTTCGGAAAGTACGCCAGCACCGGGTGCCCGGCGTCGATGAGCGGTGTGACGAGCGCCCAAACGGTGTAATACACGAAGAGCGAGGTGAGAGCGGCGAGAGCGATGGCACCAAAGGTGGCGTCTCGCATGTCGAGTTGTGACGTCTGGCGCCGCTGGTTGTTACACGTTTTGAACGAAAGGCGTCTTTGATGTCTAATCTAGGCTCGGAAATCATCCGAAGGGCGACGCATGCGCCATCGTTCGACATTTGCGCTCGATGTCGCTGGCTTGGTTGGTGTGAGGAACGTCCTAGTCGTTGGGTTGGTGCCACGGGCTTGGGTATCGTCGTCGTCGCCTTCTTCGTTGACGTCTTCTTCTTCGTGCGCATCCTCGTCGTGATTTTCGGGGCGCGTGTTCTCATCACCGCTCCCACCTACGCCTAGGCCAGCGTAGACCTGCTCTTTACACTGCTGCGCGTTCTTACCCGGGACGTAACTCGCGACTTCGGTCCAGAAATTTTTACGCCCGAGGTCGACGCGTACTTGCGCGTTTTGCAACGCTTCAATTTGCTCCTCCGTCCACGCGTTCGGATCCTTTTTCGGACGCCCAACCTGTCGCTTCTCATCCGTGCTTCGCTTTGCCGATGACGATGTTTGTTTCTTGCGCTCGACGATGACGTTGGTGTCGAACGATTGTCGTCCAGTAATGGATTTTGGTTTCGGACCGGGCTTGAGCTTGCGTTCGCCGTTGAGTTTGACTTTGTCGCTCACACGTTGATGCGCTGGTGGCGAGTAACGCACGGCGGCGAGTGCCGATGCAGCTTTCTCAGCTTGTCGACGCTCGAATGCCTCGGCGGCGGCTGTTTTAGGTCGCTTGGCGGTGACGCATTCGTAACAAAACCACTCGGCGTCGGGAATGACGGAAAGTTTTGGAACCAGACAGTGCGTGTGGTAGCCCTTGTCGCAACCGTCGCACAGGAGCATTTTGTGATCTTCATCGTCGCGACCGCACGCGATACACGCAACTGGTACATCGCTCGGCGGTTGCGGCGCGGGAACGTCGAATTCATCCTCATCAATGTCCTCGTCGTCATCGCTCGTGAAATTCTTCTTCGCCGTGACCACGGGAATGATTTTCCGTACAATCTTCGGATCAACTTTACTGATGTTTCTAATCACCGCGGGAGGTAATTGCGAATTCACCGGTCCATCAGGAACGATGAGCATGCTTCTCGGCGGACGTCCGCGACCGCGCTTGACGCCTGGCGGCAACACCGGAATCGGGATGCCCGCCGCAATCATCGCCGCCTTTTTCGCCGCCGCCAAACCTGGTTTCGGCCCTGGCTTACCCTTGCGCTCGTCGTTGCCCACACCAGAGCGTTTGTCGCGCGCACCGCGCTTGCGATTTTGCGGTACTGGAACGGCACCCTTTCTAATTCTATGTAATGCGCGCTCGGCGTTTGCGTTGCGACCGCCGACGCCCACGGCGGCGCGAACGTCATCCTCTTCATCATCGTCATCATCATCGCTCCAAATCGCGGCAGTTTTTCGCCCGGCGCGTGCAACATCCTTCTCACGCTTCTTCCCACTCGCCCAGAACGCTTGCGGGGCGTGTAGCGCGCGACCCGCGCGAGAGGCTGACCCGGGCGCGCCCGAGTCGCTGTCGGGACTCATCGCGCGCGGCTTGACTCGCGCCGCCGCCGCGACGAGTGCCTCCGCCTCCTTCATCGTCGCACGTTTCGCCCGCGCGCGTTTCTTCTGTTGTTCGTACGCATACGCATCTTGAGGATCGGGGCTCCGCGTGGTTGTCGCGCGCTTTCGCGCGTGATTCCCTCGCTCTTGCGCGCCTCCGCCTCCGCCGCGCGCTCCGTCTTCGTCATCCATCGACATCAAACGCTGCGCAAACCCACGAATTGGCGACGGCGGCGCATCCATATCCGCATTGACGTCATCAGGCGACAAATACCCGGCGTTATAATCGACGTAATCGCGAACCACACCGATTGCGGCGCGTGCACCGGCTAATTCAGTCGGACGAGCCGGATGTCGCCGTCGCGGCTCTGGCGCCTCGCGTCGTCGCTCATCCGCCTTGGGCGGTCGACCAGGACCTCTACGCGCGCCCAGCCCACCATCACCATTGCCCACGCGCGCCGCACCATTCGCACCACCCGCACCGCCGCGCGGCTCGGCACGACGATGCGGATTGTCCCATCCAGTGACCACCACGGGCGCTCGCGAAAACAACGTCCCCGTCGGCGCCGGCTTTGCCTCCTCTCGTCTCGCCGCCGCCGTCGTCGTTGCCGCCGCGCGCGCACCGCCACCACCGCCTAGAATTAAATCATCCAGCGTGAGCATCGATGCCGGCGCGGGCGCGCGTGGGGCATCATCGGCGTCGTCTCGACCAGACGCTTCGGCGCGCTTCCCGAGCAGCAACGCCGCGCGACGGTCCGCAAACATCTCGCGTCGGTAACGCCGCCGCGGGGTTCGCCGCGACGCGAACGCGCGCGCCCGGTGATGCGCGCCTCGCCTCGCGTCTCGTGCGCGTGTGCGTGCGCGCCTGCGAGCGCGCGAAAGATGATGATTTGAAAGGAATCAAATTCAAAAATCTTCCCGTCGTTCGTCCGTCCGTCGGCGTCGGCGTCGACGGCGTCCGTCGGCGCGCGGCGCCGAGGTGCGACGCGTCGTCGGCGGTGTGGCGTTCACCCGCGCGCGGTCGGTGCGCGTCGGTCGGTGCGCGGTCGGTGCGCGTCGATGAATGTCGTGTGCGCGCGCTTCGAGCTGTCGCACATCATTACCTCGCGCGCCGCCGCTCTCGAATCGCACGAATCGCATGCCGCGCGACGACGGTGCGAACCGCGCGGTGGTCGCCGTCGCCTTCGCGCTCGGCGCCGCCAGCGGCGCGGTCGCGATCCACGCCGCGAGACGCTGGATTGGCGATGGATGGATTGCTGACGCAGACTCATCTGACACGAGCGCGTCGCGCAAAGACGCGCTGATTGCGAAACTCGGCATGGTGCCGCACCCTGAAGGTGGTTTCTTTGTCGAGACGTATCGCACTGGGACGACGCCGATGCGGACGCGCGGGAAGACGTCGACGGTTGAAGAGACGCGAGACGCGGCAGACGCGCTCGCGCCGACGTCGAGACGGGCGAGCGATGACGACGACGGCGCGCGTAACTGCATGACGAGCATATACTATATGCTCACGAGGGAGAGTGCGTTCCAGTATTGGGCGTGTAACGAGAGCGATCACGTGCATTATCATCACGCGGGGGCGAGCGTGACGTATCACTTGACGCGACCAGACGGGACGTACGAAAGAAAAGTGTTAGGCCAGCGCGTGGAGCGAGGGGAAGTGTTGCAGCTCGTCGTGCGCGGAGGGACGTTTAAGGCTGCGGTGCTCGAGAGCGGAGGGGAGTTTGCGCTCATTGGCGAGGGTGTGGCGCCTGGGTTTGATTTTAGAGACTTTGCGTTTGTGACAGACGCGCAGCTCGCGTCGAGAAATCCGGCGGCGTACGACGAAACGAGGCAATGGATCAAGCCAGTGCCCGAAGATACGTTTGACCATTATTACTCAAAATCCAGCACTGGTGGTGGCGATAAAACGGACGATGGGGAAGATTATTTCACCCCGACGCGTTCAGACGACGTTTAAATTTTCAAAAAAAAGCGAAACCAAAGTTGTACGACCAACGCGCGGCGCGCGCGACTGTAGTCGAGCTAACACCGCCGCATCGCACGGCACGTAAAAGATATTTAATTCCAATCATTACCGTGTATTATTACACCATAGCGCGCATGTTCTAGTCGAGTGCTTCGCCTTCGGCGTCCCCGATGACTAAGCCTTCCTCCATCGCCGCGCGCAACTGTTCTTGCCATTGCTTGAGCTCTTCTGCGTTCGGCGCGCGACCGTTTTGTTGCGTGAACTCGTGAACGAGCTGAGACATGATGTCGTCGACGTCGGGCATTTCTGGGGCGTTTTCGTTGGTGGACATGGTGTGAAGATGTGAGGATGGTGGAGCGCGGGCGCGTGACGTCTGTTCGTACGGGAGTGATGAGTCTATTCATATTACAGCGCAGCCTCTACCGTCAGCGCGATTTGCTTGGCAGGCGTAGTTTCAGTCGCGCCGATACCGCGCCGTCGACGTCGTACTCTTTCACGATTTGTTTAGCGTATTCGGGCACGTGCTCGCTGGCGCGCTTGCTACCCCACACGCGGTTGACGTAAATGTAATTCCTAATCACGTGGTAATCCAGGCTGTAGAATCCGAAACTTTTACCTTTGGGGCCAATTTTGGTGAGAATCCACGCGATGGTTTTGCCGACGAAGCGCGGCGCGGGCTTTTCGGGACCTCTGCCGAGCTTGGCTTCGTCGTCGGCGATGACAGTTTGCATGACGAATTGTCGATGGTCACCCGTTGACGTCGACGGCGTGCGCGTTAATTTATCGCTAATCATGTCCACCATTTCCTGGCCACGAGCGTTGCGCACGGTGACGTATTGCGGGTGCTTATCCATGGGTTTGTCCATGTACGGCACGCCCATGTATCCAACCACCAAATCCGCCAAACCGTTGACGTAATCAAAGCACGAATAGCACGAAGGAGCGATGACATCCACTAAATCATTCGCTGGCAAACAGAAATATGGCACTTTTTCATACGATCCATCCGTATGTTTCAGGTGCACCTGATAATCCTGCATGAACTCGTAGTGCATCACCGTATCCGGGTCCTCGCTCGCGGCGTTGACAAATTTGTTAAAGCCTTCTCGCGGCCCGTTATCCGTGCAATTCGTCCCAACGACGTACAGTTTCTCCAATCCCAAGTACGGCTCCACCGCGCGCAACGCGCTCACCGAGCACCCGACGCCGATAAACAGCAGCTTTTTAATGCCTCTCGCTTCGACTTCGGCGAGCACCTTCAAGTTTGGACTCAACGAAGGCTTGACGCCTCGCGTGGCGAGGATTTCTTCATCCGTCGTCGCCAGCACGGGCTCGGGCGCGCGGCTATCATCCGCAGCGCTTCCTACACAAATCACACCATCGACTTTACCGCTTCGCAGCATCTCGCGGGCGACGCTGGTGACGATACCGGTCCACTGCGCGCCCGGGACGGGCGCGTTCATCGTCGCGTAAAACACGTCGTCGACGACACCCAACCGCGCTTCATCACCATCAAGCGCTCTCGCGCGCCCGTGCGTCGTGATTTCGCTCGCCGTAAACCTCGCAGAGCTTTCGCCGAGGAACGCGCACGCATCTTTCACGTGTGCGACGTGTTTCGTGTCGCACAACCCGCACCGCGAGCAGTGCTCCTTGGCGGGGTACGCCGAGCCTGGGGCGATGGGTTTCGCATCCACCGCCGCGCGCGCGATCGCAGACGAACGACGACGATGGGACGCACCCGACGTCGTCACCCCCGCCGTTCGAGCGTTGGCGACGGCGAACATGTTACGTCGCGTTGTGACGTCGCGCGCTCGGGCGCGTCCCGGTCCCCAGTTCCCACTACCGTTCGATGCGCTTCGTCTCGTCCTCCGCCGCCGCCGTCGTCGACGTCGCAATCGATTCCACCGCGCGCATGTTCGCGGCGGTATCCGCAGCGGCGGCGACGAACCGCGCCGCGGCTCCGAGCGCCGCGAGCGCCTCTCGCGCGCCAAACGCCGCGCCCGCGTCGTCGTCGCCCATCACCCCCATCGTCGCCCCCGTCGTCGTCGTCGTCGCTCGCGCACCATCAAAGCACCCATCACCGCGCGCGCCTTGACGCGCGGCGCCGCGTTCGAAAAGCCCCGAGCCGGCATCATCAAGCGTCGTCGTCGACGCGATCGCGCGCGCCGCCTCGCGCGCGAACGCCTCAAACACTCCGCGCGTCGCATCCGCGCGTGCGAACGCCTCGCGCATCGCCCCCAGCGCGCGCGACGCATCGTCGAACGCGCCGAACGCGCCGCCGTCGTCGAACGTGCCGCCGTCGCCATCCGTCGCGCGCGTGACGCGAGAGATGATCTCGGGCGCCTGTCCCGGGCACGCGCGTCTCACGATGCGTTCGTACTCGCACGCGCGCTTGCCGTCGACGATCGCGCACGTCGTCGTCGTCGACGTCGAGTGCGTGCATGCGGTTGCGTGTGTGTCCAGGCGCGTCGCCAGCGCGCGCGTGGCGTCGTCGTCGGCGTCGTCGGTGCGCATGGGCGCTGACATGCGTCGAAAAGTGACGGTTGATATTCAGCGACGTTTCGACGTCACACCGCGACGCGACGCATGTGGACGACGCGCGCGCGCGCGCTGTGCGTCGCATTCGCGTCAATGACGATGCTCGCGGCGTCCGCGGCGTGTCCGTTCGCACGCATCGCCGACGTCGGGTTCGATGATGTCATGACATTGTGCGCCTCGAATCATCAATTGAAATCAATCAATGACGCCGGCTCGCGATGGCGATCGTGCGCGCGATGCGCGAACGCGTGCACGCGCGACGCGTACGGCGATGCGATTCTCGGCGCGGCGCGCCCCGTGGTCGAGGCGTGCGCGTTGGATGCGCTCGCGTCGATGTCGAACCTCACGTCGCGCGCGCGAGCGCTCGCGCGAATGATTGAATGCTCCGACGTCCACGGGTTGTTTACAGACGACGATGACGACGCGGCGACGAACGATGCGCTGCGACGGTGTGCGGTGTTCGTCGAGAGCGCCCGCGAGTCGTCTGTGTGCGGGGCATGGGAGCCGCTGGATGCATCGACCGCGAATCATCCGTCGTGGGCGCGCGCGGGCGCGCGGTTCGCGATGGATGTCGAGCGTTGCGTCGACGCGTGCGCGTTTGAGAACGCGCTTCGGAATGCGTCGATGGCGATGGTGTGCGATGCGGTGTCGTTTTGCGATGCGACGATTGGTGCTGGCTGTGGGCTCGATGCGCTCGTGGCGCCGTACGAATCCGGGACGTGTTTGTTGTTTCGTTCGCGACGTCGTCCCGGTTGGGCGTCGCTCGCGAGGACAAACGCGGGAGGATCGTGGTGTTCCGCGACCGTCGCGCGGTCGACGGCGCGTTCGAGTCGACCGCGGCGACAATCGTTCGTCGCGTACGTCGAGCGCGATGCATACGATGATGATAACGACGAGGATGAACCATGATGAAACGCCGTACTATTGACTTTGACTACGCTTTACGACTCCCGGATGACGTCGCCCCTACGCCTCTGGCGCCGGCGATAATTCTATTCACGATGGCTTTATCCATCGGCGTCGGGTCGAGCGCGCGCGCGCGAATGGCGTCTTTCAATTCCGTCAACAGCGCTTCAATCGCGCGGCGCTCGTCGACATCCACGGCGAATTGTCCGCTCGGGAGGAATCGGAAGAGCACGCGCTCGGCCAAGTACTGGGCGTCGAGCGCGACTTGTTGAAATGCAAACTTTGTTTGAAAAATTTGGCATCGCGCGCACTCGGCGTAGGATTTTACGACGCGCTTCATGATGGCGCATATGACGGATGATTGTGTCGCACGCACGCGCGTGAAGCACCCATCGTCACTTGTTTGAGTCGCGTCGACGCCGACGTCGACGTCGTCGTCGCCGGCGATTTCCCCGACGTCTAAAATTTGCGCGCATTCGAGCTCGACGGCGTCTAAATCTTCGGCGATGAAATCCGCGAGCGGCCGCACCTCGCGCGGTTCGCGCATTGCACTCCAATCCACAGCTGTGAGTGACTTGCGAATCATGAATCCTAATCGTTGCGCGCGTTGCTCGACGTACGCCGAGAGTAACACGCTCGCGGTGGACGCGCACATTTCGCGAGCGCTCGCGACGTCGAATCCGCCACCAGTCGCCGCGGATGCCGGAAACATCTTTGTGAGCGCGCTCGCAATGTGCGGTACTGCGGATGTCTCCAAGAAAGAACTTAAACGCGCACACACGAGCATAAAACTCGGCGGCGGCGGCGGTGGCGCCGCAGTCGCCGTTGACGACGACGATTGACCAGACGTCAACGCCTTGACGGCGTCGCCGAGCGGAGTCGACAGCGGCGCGGGATTCGGCGCCGGCGTCGGTTTCGCCGACACACCAACGATGAGTCGCGCGACCAATGCGTGGATGAGATTTGTGAAATTTCCTTGCACCATGCACGCAAACTCTTCGCGCCAGGTCGAGAGCAAGATTGGTCGCTCATCCATCAACGCTTCGACGTCGGCGAGCACCGAGCGCGCGCTCGTAAGAAACGTGTCCGACACCGCGACAAAGCATTGAAGGAGTGATTTGGAGGACGACGACGAGGACGAGAGCGATTCAGAAGACGCGTCGAGTGCGGCATCTAATCCGCGCACGACATCGCGCTCGAGGCACACGAATGCGGCGTTGACTCGGCTCCGCACCGCGCGTTCGATGGCTTCGACGGCGCGGTCGCCCAACGCCGCCTCGGGAATCGCTCGATGAATGCTCGATAAATCTGCCGCCATGGTACCCATGACACACATGAGCTGTTTTGGGTTGAGCAAAGACCCGGGTGATATCGTCTTGTCATCGATGGGCGGCGCGAACACGTCGCGAATGACGTCAAAGTACTCGGCGAAGACGTCCTTGGTAAATTTAACCAACGCTGGGCGAGACAACGCGTCCTTGGCGAATAGTTTTCCAAACGCCTCTGTCGCGGCGTGAAATTCGCCTAAAAACGACTGATTTAGCGATGAGATGTATGCTTTCATGTCAAGCGGCGGCACCGCTTGCGAAGTTGACGCACCGCCATCCGACGACGCGTCGGCGGTCCTCGTCAACGTCGCTCGCAGTCGCGCCGCTCGCGACGCCAAGAAATCATCAATCAACTCATCCTGCGAAACATCGAGCGCTCCCAAAAGTTCCAAACACGCATCACCTGTCAATCCATACGCGTCACACTCGGCGCCATCGCCGTTGTCATCGCCAATCGCGTTCGCCCGCGCCCGCGCCTTTAACCGCTCGGCGACGCTCGCCGCGAGCGCGTCGCACCTACGCTTCGCTTCAACAAACGCATCTGACGTCGAACCATCGCCCCCGAGCGCGTCAATGACCGCACGTGATTCCACATATCTCATTATCACCTCTCTCGCGCGTTCACTTCGCGCAGTGTCGGTACAATCGCTCGTCCCGGCGTCGTCGCTCGACAACGCCGACAACGCGTCGGCGACCCGCAACGCCTCACTCATGCCTCGAATCAACCCTCTCACGCCGCGCAATTGCTCCACAACCTCACGACGATCGCTCAACACGCGATGTGTCGTCCGTGAACGCTCACTGGCGCGCGAGACGGTGTCTTTTAATACGCTACATTGCGCCTCCGCGCGCGACGTCGCGTCTCCGAGCGCGGACGCCGCCGAAGCCGCTCGAGCACATCTCGCATAGTTATCATACACCAGCATCTGCGACGCGCTCTCAATCGACCGTAAATCTTTCACCAACGCCATGTAATGCGCTTGTGCGTCTTTCGCGCCCATGGTTTGCGTGATACGGCGCGCGTACGTCGTCGCATTGAATGTTTTCGCATTCAAATCAATCCTCGATTCGTCATCAGAATGCGCGTTTTCATCGCCCTGTCCCCGCGCCGAGCCGTCGCTGCGCGCGCGCGAGTGTCCATCGCGATCGTCGGATGCGACCGCGCCGTCGTCGTCGTCGTAATACGACGATAACAGCGCCTTGACGCGCGTGTGCCGGCGTTCGTGATGCGCCATGGTTTGACGTCAACGGTCCTCATTACGCGCCGCGACGACGCGCGTCAGGGCGCCGCGCGAGTCACATCGCACGTACGCGCTCACACGCACTCGCCGTCATGTCGCGCACCGCGAACAAGGATGAGAACGCGCAAGACACGTACGATTGGGCGCGCGACAGCGTGAGCTCGGCATTCGATTCGCTCAGCACGTTCGCCACGACATCGACGTCGACGCTGACGCGATCGGCGCAGAGCGCGATGCATTCGACGTCAACGATGATGTCACACATGTCACGCGAGCGCGTGGCGTGGTTCGTGGCGCTCATGGCGACGTCGGTGGTGATGTACGCGTTGGCGTTGGTTGTCGGCGCGCCGACGATGGCGTTGGCGCCAGCGAAATTTGGCTTGTGTTTATCCGCAGGCGGCGCGTGTTCGATCGCCGCCACGGGCGCGTTGCGCGGGGCAAACGCACAGCTGGCGCACATGACGAGTGAAGGGCGATTAGGGGCGAGCGTGGCGATGGGATTTGCGATGTTGATGACGTTGCGCGCGGCGTTGGTGACGCATTCGTACCTCGGGACGTTGTTTTGGAGCATCGCGCAGACGGTGGCGGTGGTGTATTATCAGGTGACGTATTTCCCGTACGGTGCGCAAGGGGCGCGAGCGGTGGTGAGTGTGGCCATGTCGCTGGGTGGGCCGGCGTTAGGGGCGTGCGCTCGAGGCGTGGGCGCGGTGTGGAGCGCGGTGTACGGCGGCGGTTCGAGCGGCGGCGGTTCGAGCGGCGTCGCGTCGGCGGTGTGATGTGTGTAGCAGTAGTAAGTGAAAGTATAATAATCTGACGTCCGTCGTCGCTATTGTGAAAAGTGAAACTCGTGAAAAGGGCACGCTTTTTGAAGCATGGCGATGGTAATCGCGCGAGCGTCAAAGCCGTCGTCGCTCGCTTCGCTAAACATTTTAATATAAATGCTTTGTGCGCCACTGGATTCTTTCTTGCACTTAATCTTACCAGTAGCGCGAACGTACGCGATCGCGCGCGCACCTTCGCCCACGCGCTCGACTTCGGCGACGACTTGCTTGTGAATCACCGCCGTGTCCACGGGCGCCGCGCGAATCACCACCGGCGCCTGGCCTTCTTGAGCTAATAAAACCTCCACCATGACAAAGTTGAGGGAATGGTATTCCCCAGTCTGCTCGTCTTCGACGAAATTTGCCGAACCTCCACCGATTTCCTCGCTATCGTCGCCGCTGGAAAGTTCACACTCGGTGAAAAAGCTTCCTTCGACGACGGTGGTGACGAGTCTGTCGTCGCATCGCCGACGTCTCGAAGACAATTTTTCATCCAGCCATCCCTGTACGAGTCGTCGCGCCAGCGCGTGCTCGCCCGGGAGCGCGATTTCTCCAAATGGAATCTCCTCCATCGCGCCGTCGCGCGGATCGGCAAAGGCGCGTTCGGGCGCCAAACGCGACGCTAAGTAATCGACGTGGAACCAACGGGCGTCGGATAATTCGTCGTCTCTAAGTTTCGGTGCTGGAGGCATCTTCAACGGACCAAGCTTCACCGGCTCGACGGCTGCGCGAAACCCAAGCATGATTTGATTCGGAAACGGCCACGGTTGGCTCGCGACGTACTCAATGCTCGACGGCGTGAGCTCAATCGACGCCTCTTCAAACGCCTCGCGCGCGACGCAGCGCTCGAGCGTCTCCGAAGGCTCCACGAACCCCGCGAGCAAGGAGTAAAACCCTTGCGGCCACTTTGCGTTGCGTCCGAGCAACACGTAATTCCCGCACGTGATCAAACTCAAGCACGCGGGCGTGAGATCCGGACGCGTTCTCGCGCCGCACTCGACGCACTTGGCCACGCGACCGCCGCGCGTCCACGTCACCCCTGACCCGCATTCGCGACAAAACTTCACCTTACTCCGCCAATTCACCAGCGACGACGCATTTGCAATCAGCGCCGCATCCGCCATTCCTAAAGCCTTGGCTGTCGCGGCTTTCACCGCGCGCGAATCCGCGTCTGGGGCGTCGAGCGCCGCGACAAACGCCGCATCCATCTCCGCATTTGCCGCTCGAATCGCAAACACCGCGCGCCCATCGCGCGTTAGATCGCGCCCAATATACGTCGCATCGCGCGCAATATCAAAATCAACGCCCGCATTCGCACACGCGCGCGCGAACGTCGTCGTATCCACGAACGCCGGCGCGCGCGACGCCCCATCCTCGACATGTTCACCCGCCCTCGCACCATCACCCCGCGTCGCACCCACCGTCCGCACGTGCCCACGCTGGGTAAAACACACAATCACGCTCCCGCGCGCGTCTGCCGCGATCTCACGCACGCGCGCGGCGTCGAGCGCGCGCATGAAGTCGCCATTGGTGTCCAACCTCGTGGCATCGTACCTCGGCGCTTCGCCGTCGAACGGGCCCGCCGCGCGCGCCGCAAAGCGACTTCCCGAGCGGGCCAGAGCGCAAGAGGAGCGGTGCGCGGGCGCGAGGCGCGCGCGCGCGAGCGACGTCAGCGTCGACGCCATGGGCGCGAACCGTCGCGCACTGGCGCGCAACGGTCGCGCGCGCGCCGCGGTCGTCATACTGTACCCGTACATAGCCCCATCTGAGGTTGTATAGACCTAAACCCTGACCTAAACCCTACGGAATTCCGCAACATAAAACTGATGCATAGATTCAAAATACCATACACTACGGAATACCACCCCCAGGAACACAGCCGTCGGAAGTTTATGTCACGCGAAATATATACATTCTCGGACCCTCGGACCGTACTATATGTATTAATATTAATAGTATGTAAATGCCACGGGGTTCGTGTGGTCGGTTCGCGTCACACGCGCGCGCGCGCGCGTTCGATCGCCACCGCCGCCGACGCCGACGCCGCAGACGCCGCTCGAGCGATGTCGATGCTTTGCGCGCTCGCCCGCGCGCTCTTCGCTCGCGCGCCCCGCGACGCGAGCGACGACGCGAGCGACGGAGATATCGGAGACCACGGAGAAGCGGCGGAGATGCGCGCGCGACGCGTCGGCGCCGGCGGAGACGCGTCGCGCGCGTTCGCGCGAGCCAAGGCGCGGATAAACGCACGAAGCGCGTCGCGCGCGGCGTGGACGTCGCCGTCGATGTCGTGCGATGCGATGGTGCGGCGCGTGAGGGCGTTTCGACGCGAGGCGAGGCGTCGACTGGTGAAACGGGCGATTCGGGACGCCATCGCGGAACAGTACGTCGAGGATGCGTTTGAGATGCCTAAGATGTATACGACGGTGGACGAGGAGAGTTGGTCTGTGGTTTTACGCGATGCGGCGATGGGTGAGGGGATGAATGAGTCGTCGGTGGAGGCGGAAGGATTCGATGGGGGGGCGAGGAAAAAAGCGCGCGTCGAAGGCGGAGATGGAAAAGTGTGCGATGTGGAGTGCTTGGCGAAGTGTAAGGTGAAGTGTGGGCGAGGTTTGAAAGTGACTGAATATGTTTCGAAAGGGAGCGTTATCATGGAACTCACGGGGCCGTCGCAATTGATCACGGCGCAGACGTGCGCGAGGGAGCACGAGCTGTCCGCGTTGGTGAAGTGCTGGTTAAGTACGCAAACTTCGGCATCTATACGAGCGTTTGTGCCGCGCGAACTGTTGAGAATATGGAGAAGAGAAGGAACGTTGTGCTATCATGCACCTTGGGTGACTGACGAGGATTGTGAAGGCGAAGGGTACGTGCCAAATCCGACGTCAAGGTTTAGAACGTTGCATTTACCGCTGGATGAAATCGTTTTGAGTTGCTTTATGGTGCTCGAGCGACGCAAAGGAAAACAATCGAAGTGGTTTGACTACATCAGTAAACTTCCAACGCTTGAGGATTTCAGAAAAGACGTTCCAATGATGATTCCGGTGAAACAGTTTGTTCAAATGCTTGGCTTTGTCAACTGCGAAAAGGCGCATTCCCGCAGACGGCATTCGGATTCTAATTTGCGATTTATCATTTCTGAACGCCGGTGCATGGAGCAAAAGATAGAACTCACGTACCGTCATATTGTCAGCAAAGTCGATTTTAAACCGGAGACGTCAGGTAAGCGCTTTACGTTTAAGAGCACATACATGACTCGCGAAGAATTTTGTTGGGGCTACGCCGTCGTCATGACGCGCGGATTTCGATCACCAAACACACCTTCAGGCGATATTTGGCGAGATGTAGTTCGACGAAAAGAGTTTGTCGGCGCGTTTCTGGCACCCTATTTGGATTTTGCAAGCTACAAGGTGGCGCCAAACGTTGAGTGCACCGTTTCAAACGGAGTATCTGGGCAAGGTCAAGTGATTGCGCGAGCCCTCGCAGATTGTCACAAGGGCGATTTCATGCACATGTCGTGCAACTTGCCGCAGAGTAACATTGATTTGTTCTTACGTTACGGATATTGTGCAAAGAACGCCAAAGCTGAGACTAGCAGAGAGAATCATGACTTTTTTTACGTCGATTTGGATGATCTTGTGCGATGGTTTCGAAATATCCCGACCGATGTCATCGACGCTCGCCGAGAAATGTCGATTAGATTTTCACACGCGAACAACGCACTTGATGCGCTTTCGAGAATGGTCGACTGCGTTCGACCTTGTGTATATCAAGCGAGTGCACACGTGCGCAACGCGTTGCGGACAAGGCAAGACAAAGAAGCGAGTTGCACAGCGACAATATCCATTCAGAAGGCTCGTAGAAATGACACAGACGTCAAAAATGAGCCACTAGAACTTAACGATGATGAGCTTGAAAAGATCAGGATGTTGACGTTTGGCGAAGCAGACGACGAAATGATCGAGCAAACAAAACAGTGCTCGCCAGCATTCGTCGCTATCAAGTACGCTATGGAAATCAAGACTCTTCGCCTCGTGCGAGACTGGTTGAACAAACTCAAGTGCGCGTCAATCGAGGCGTGCGAATTTCCCAACGCGTCTCACGAAAGGCTCATAAAAGCCTATGAAATCGTGCGCGCGTCGCGGCAACGTACATTCGACTTGTACGCCAACGCCGCGCACGTCATCGCCGATAAGCTCGCCGCAAGTGGACCAAACTCCCGAAATTCACTCCCAGCGCACATGAAAAGATTAATACTCCGTCGCGGCAGTGAAGATGATTTCAATAGCGCTGTACGCGAGCTCACGCGACGGTACTTGACGGCGTTCGACTCGCGCCTCTACGCAGAGTAGAGCGAGCGCCGTCGCGTAAAACATGTTGTAAATTCACACTCATCTTTATCTTCTCGCGTCGCGACCGCGCGCGCCGTCGGATGCAATATCACGCCACCAGTGTAAACATTCACGGACACGCTGAACACCCTTTGCCCCGTCGTCGCGTCGTCACAACGCCATGCGCGCGCGACCGCGCGAGTGCGACGGCGATGCGCGCGGTGGCGAACGTGCGAGCTTGCTCGCGGCAACCACCACCGCGACAGCGGCGGTAGACGCGCACGCGACGACGTCGTCGTCGTCGTCGTCGATGGCGAATGGTGTTGGCGCGATCGCGGTGGACATTCCCCCGCTGCGACGCGATGGGGACGACGATGTGGATGATTCGCGCGCGCGACGACGCGGATACGGTCGCGTTGGTGCGGCCGTGTCCATCGCTGCGGCGGTGTGCGCGTTGGCGGCGTTCGGGGTGCGCGAGAGAGGCGCGCGCGGGGCGGCGAGGTTGGGCTCGGTGGACGACGCGTACGAGGCGACTTTACCGCCGTGGTTGCGCGAAAGCGACGAAGAAGCGGTGGCACTGGCGAGTTCGAATTCGAGTGTGCCGCTAGACGCGTACGAGGCGGCTTTACCGCCGTGGTTGCGCGAAAGCGACGAAGAAGCGGTGGCACTGGCGAGTTCGAGTTCGAGTGCGCCGCTAGGCACGATAGCTGCTAAAGAGGTGGCGTTTTTAACGTATAGCGATAGAGTCACGGCGGGCGTGTGCATGACGGGGGAAACGGCGGCGATGAATGGCATACCGTTGCATATGATTGGCGTCGACCGCGAGAATGGATTATTTGACTTTTCAAACGTGCAGAATGTCAAGACGAGAAAGTTGTTTGCGTTTCTTAAAGTTTTAGATGACCAGGCACTGGCTGCTACGTACGGCATCGTAGACAACACCATCGTCTCTGTCGGCGACGCTACGGATGTGTTGTACTTTCAACCGAGTGAGCTCGTCGTCAACGCGTACAAGGAATTAGAGAAACTTGCAAAAAGTGACAAAGGCGTCGTTGTCGTGTCTTCAGAGCGCAACTGCTGGCCCTGGATGTTGAATGACGTGGAGCGAATTCCAGGGGGTGCGCAAAAGTGCGCCGAATATCCGCAAGACGTTGGGACGTCGTTCAAGTATTTGAACTCTGGAAATTTAATTGGGCGCGCATCGGCGCTCCGAGCTTTACTTAAAGACGTTATCGATCGCATGCAGAGCGTGAATGAAGATGACCAGCAAATCTTAGCCGAGGCGTATTTGCGTCAAGTCGCTGGTCAAGGTTCGCCGGCGTACACCATTGCGTTGGATCCCAGGCAACAAATTTTCCAAACCGCATACGATACCGCGCTTGAGACCCCGCGTTACGACTCTTACGCGCAGAGCGACGCGTGGTATGACCGCGCGGCGACAAGCGTGAGAAACCAAGAAACACGCGTGTCGCCGGCTATTGTGCACTTCAATGGCATCAAGGATAATTTGGTGCCGGTTGGGCGACACTACATGAATCATCATCGTCCCGAAGCGTCGTACGAGCAAACCAAGCATGACGTGGAGGAGAGGTATCCATGGTTCCACGACGTGTGCGCGGCGATCCTTGATAAGCTGAAGAATCCCGAGCTTGAAATTATATTTTCCCCAGAGCAGGCGAAGATTGTCAACAACTTTCAAAGTTATTTAGGCCTGAACGGCAGAGAGATGCCATCTGAGGTGTAGTCACCATTCGAGTTGTTATTAGCATTGAACATTTCAACCATTCTATCGCCTACTCGTCCCGCATGTCGAGGAAACGAAAACTCGCCGCCGCCGCGCGCAACCGCGTCTTGACTCGAGGCCACGCGCTCGCGCTCGCCGTCGCGCGAATCAACACCTCCCAATTCTCCCCATCGCCTTCACCAGGGACAATAAATATCCTAACTAATTCGATCGCACTTCCGAATCGCCCCGCAGTACCACCACCAACTTTCGTTTCAATCTCATGCGTCTCCAAACGTCTTCGACGTCTCGTTGATCGATTCGGCGGCGCGTCAATCGAAGACGTTCTCGCGCCAATCGTCATTTGATTCGGCGCACTTTCCGCGCGAACTCGCGCGTCGGCGTCAATGCTCCCATATTTCCCGCGTATATCGCGCGCCGCGACGCCTGATGTGATGAATATCGCCAGTGTAGACGCTTCGTCAAGCGGATCCTTCCACGACGCGTCGACGCCGACGCCGCGCGCGCTTTTGACATCCGTCAACGAACACCACCCACTCGGCCAATCGATGGCGTACGGCGCGCGCGCGAGCGACTCTGACGACGAAACGAATGCATTCCACCCGGTGGGCGAGGTCTCGGGCGCATCGTACCCGCGAGGCGGCGACGTGACGGCGTCGTTAGCACTCTCAACAGCCTTTGCCGCGTCATCCTCGTCGCGATGCGCGCGCGACGCTGCCGTCGTCGCGATCGCGATCGCCGCCAACTGCCGCCGGGACACCGTGCGCGCATCACCACCGTCATTCGTGCTCGCGCCGACGCGCGATGGCGGACGTGCGCCGCGGTGCGCGGCGTTGATGCGTCGTCCGAGACTTGGATGCGCAGAGGTCGTTGGCTGCGATGTCGATGCGGCATTTACCGACGCCGCGCGCGCGCCGTGCATTGTTCGCACGGAAGACGTGTGGGGTTTGACCGTTGTCGTCGGTGGGATTGTAGGCGCGTGCGCGACGGTGCGAGACGTCTGCGCACGCGGTGACGTGTGACGCGCATTGTGTTGTGCATTTCCACTGGACCCATTGGACCCATTGGGTTTCATCCGCGACCGTCGGGTGGTTGCGCGAGAGTTTTTAGCGCGGTAACGCGTGAGACGGATATTTTCGCGCGGTTGAAGTGCGGTGCGGGGCGCGCAAAGGCACGCGAGGCGCACGGACGGGGTTGGATTTGGACGCGCGCGGGAACGCGAGCGCGACATCGGCGGCTGCGAATCTCTGCGATTTATCGCATCACGTAGATTACGCAGAGATTTATCGCCGTCGCATCCGATACTCATCATTTCGGACGCGCGCATGTAAAGAGCATGGGCGCACCATCGATGATTATTGAGAAATGGAAGACGCCGTTTGTGGTGAAGGATACTCAGCACGGAACGAAAATTGGCCGCGTCGGCGTCGCAGCTAACACGCCGTTTCGCGTGTTTTTACGGGACTGCGCGCGAGTATTCTCGGCGGATAAGGGTGAAGTCATTGAGCCGTCACGAATTAGTGTGCAATTTGTCTTCTTTCAGAATAATGCCGAAGGGCAGAGACGTCGGAGTACGCTTAGCGTCGATGAAGGTGTCGACTTTGGGAAGATACTCAAGCAAAACGGTGGCGACTCGTACTTTTGCGTCGGATTTCGTCTGAGTAAGAAAGATCGGAAGATGATGAAGCGCGGTAGTGGTAGTGGTGGCAGCGTTACGAATGTTTCCAAGAACGCAGCGTATTCTGCTGCATTGAACTCTGACCAGGCGAAGCACTCGAGCAAAGACGCGATGAACGCAAAGCAACAAAATCATGAACAACATTCTGCTGCATTGAACTCTGACCAGGCGAAACGCTCGAGCAAAGATACAACCAACGCGCCGACGACGTATGCTCAGGCATCGGTTTCCAAGCCGGTCGTAGATTCGGTGGGGTTGCCGACATCGACGCCGACGCGCAGCCACGCAACGTCGCCGGCGCGGGGAAGCAAGGCAAGCGGAGGCACGAGATCGACGACGTCGTCGCCATTGAAAGCGCACAGTGCAAAACACGTAACGCCGAAATCTCCAAAATCGCCTTTACGTGCATCAGAAAATCATCGTCATCCGCGTTCGCACAAGCCCACGGACGATGTCGAGCACTTTTTCAGTCAAAAAATCCGCGATCCCGTCGTATTTCCAGGCTTCCGAAGGAGCTTTTTCGGCGCGATTGGCACTGAAGTGGACGATTTCGCCAAAAAACGCTCGGTACCATTGACGAGAGATGCGTCCATGCTAATGAAATAGAGGAAGGCCACGTCCGCGAGCCGATATCGAGCGCGCGTCACCGTCCAGACGCTGCGCCGCCGCTCTGACCCTCCAGCGCGCACGCCTTAGCGAATCCATCACATGCTTGTGTATACATCACATTGCCGGTACGGTACATTTATTTTGATTCAATGGTCTTTGCATCGACGCCGCGAGGCGCGACGATTTGCCATCGATAATAGCGCGCGCGCTCGGGCTGGCACTTTTTATTGTTCAACCTCCCTCACCAGTCGCCATTCCACGCTCGCACACCACCGCAAGGCGTGAATCACCACCAGCGCGAACCGCTGAGCACAAACTGCGCGCATCTGCGCGCGTGCCATCCACCGTCGTCGACGCGGGCGACGTCACCGGCGCGAGATCGGTCGACGTCCGGTGCCAACACCATTCGTGACACCCGGTCGGGGAACATGCGTTCCGGCGCCGCTCACGCGAGCGCAACGAATGAGCGCGCGCCGTTGTTGATGGATGCGTTAGAGAAGACGCGGTCGCAGGGTTGGGTTCGGAAAACGTGGATGATGGCGCTGGCGTTGGCGACCGCGGCGGCGGCGCTTGTCGCGACGCACCTGGTCAGCTCGCGGAGTGGAGCGGCGATGGCACCGTTTCACGCACGCGTGGTGAGAACCGTAAGAGACTATGGGAAGAATGCGGATATACACACAATGCTTTGGACGCCTACGGGAGGTTTCGGATTTGATCCGTACGATCATTCGTACGATCTCTCCCTGAAGACGGCGGCGGTGACTGAGTTGATTCAGAAAACGATTGAATTGTACTATCCTGGGCGACTCACGCCCGACCAAAAACCGTTTGAGATTGTTTTTGTCGTGACAGACTTTCCACAAACGAATTGCGTTGATAAAACGAAACAAAATGTGGGCAAAACGTGCACGGTACAAAACTGGGCGCCGATTTTCACGTTTTCATCCATTCCGCGTGACACTAGTATTTTACCTACGCTTGTTGGGGCGACGTTAATCACGTTTTCCAAGGCTGTTCAAGCTGCCATGGGTATGCCCGCACAGAGATCTTCGAACGAAAATTGGTCTGAAATATCTACTTTTGACGTGGGGAGAGATGTCGATCCCGGGTCTGCGAGCGAGTACGAGTTTGACAACTTGATCCCGAAAATTGTCTGGCGCGGGTCTGACTATCCATTTTTAGGTCCAGCGTTTGGCGCAGAACATCATCGTGAATCGACGTGTCACTCGATTCTCGGCAGAGGTTGGAAATCCAGTCATTGTCAACTGCAAGACCTTGTTGGATTTCCAGATGAAAACGAGGCGTTCCGCGCGTTGCTCGGCAGCAATGAAATCACACCACGCACGCGCGCGGTGCTCATGTCGCGACTGGACGGTTCTTGGATCGATGCCAGATTCGCAAATTCATTTTTCCTGACGCACCCTAATGCTGTTGTCGCCACCCAGCGCGCGCAGTTGGGTCGGCGTTTCAACTTGGACGCACAGCAGCCGATGAGCGCCGCAGAGTTAGCCAGGTATAAGTATCAGATAGACCTCGGCGGATGGGGTGGCACGACGTGGACTGGTACCATTCATAAAATGACCATGCCAGGGTGTTTGTTCCATCACGAGACGATGATGAAAGACTCGTATTTTGAGGATTTGGTTGCGTACGAGCACTACATTCCAGTGAAGGAGGATTTGAGCGACTTGCGCGAGCGCTTTGGCGAAGTCGAGGCGAACCCCGAGTTGTGCAAGCGCGTATCCGCCAACGCCAAGGCATGGGTGGATCGTTTCTTGACTCGTCGCGGGTTACTGTTCCATAATTACATGAAGCTCGCCGTACCGCTCGGCAAGGTTGTGGACCCATACGGTAAATTTTTAAGACCATTTAGCGCCGTTCATGCCGAGTTGTAATAGAAAGAAGTCGAAAAGCTCTGCAGCGCATCTCAAAATCACATCATCATGTGCGTGCATTGCGGATAAATCGCTCCAAATGTACGAGCTCTCTCTCCGACGCGATGCGCGACGACGTGTTCTTGGGTGTTTAGCCACGCAGTTCGCCAGTACGCGACGCGAGAACTCGCTTGCGCACGGCGTGAATCGCCACAGACGAGCGCACGCTGCGTGAGAAAGAGTACGAACACACGCATCGCGCGCGCGCGCGGCGTTTTAGGTCGTCGTCGTCGCGCACATTCGTGATCGTCGCCGTGAGGTGTTTCAACACCCTACGGTCTTCGGATCATGAGTTCGGACGCCCTCGACGCGAGCGCTGCGGCTGAAGGAGCGGCGTTATTGACGGGTAAGCATGAGAAAACGCGTCCGGGCGCGTGGTTTAAGAGAACGTGGGTCGTTACGGTGGCGTTGGCGACGGCGGTGGTGGCGACTCTCGTAGTAAGTACGGCTCAAACAAAAACACGCGCTGGAAGACCAACTGCAGACACACCAGCGCAGGCTCACTTGCGTGTGCTTAAGACAGTAGCAGAATATGGTGATTATGCAGATATACACACGCTGCAATGGACGCCGCAGGAGGGATTTTTCTATGATCCGTATGATCACGCGCCGGATCTCGCGCAAAAGGTGGTGACGGTGACCGAGTTACTTAAGAAGACTATTCAAACGTATTACCCCAAACGTTTGGCTAGGAATCAACGGCCGTTTGAGATTGTGTTCATAGTCACCGACTTCCCGCAAACATTTTGCGTGGATAAAGCGAGACATGGAGTGGACGGCGGGTGCAACGTCAAGGAGTGGGCTCCGATTTTCACGTTTTCATCGGCACCGCGCGACACGAGTGCTTTGCCTACGCTCGTCGGATCGACGTTGATTTCATTTGCGGAACAGGTTGAAGCAGCCATGGGGTCGCCCACGTCAAACCCCGGACCACGAACCTGGGCGCATATAGATACGTTTAGCTTAGAAGAAGATGTCGATCCCGGGTCTGCGAGCGAGTACGAGTTTGACAACTTGATCCCGAAAATTGTCTGGCGCGGGTCTGACTATCCATTTTTAGGTCCAGCGTTTGGCGCAGAACATCATCGTGAATCGACGTGTCACTCGATTCTCGGCAGAGGTTGGAAATCCAGTCATTGTCAACTGCAAGACCTTGTTGGATTTCCAGATGAAAACGAGGCGTTCCGCGCGTTGCTCGGCAGCAATGAAATCACACCACGCACGCGCGCGGTGCTCATGTCGCGACTGGACGGTTCTTGGATCGATGCCAGATTCGCAAATTCATTTTTCCTGACGCACCCTAATGCTGTTGTCGCCACCCAGCGCGCGCAGTTGGGTCGGCGTTTCAACTTGGACGCACAGCAGCCGATGAGCGCCGCAGAGTTAGCCAGGTATAAGTATCAGATAGACCTCGGCGGATGGGGTGGCACGACGTGGACTGGTACCATTCATAAAATGACCATGCCAGGGTGTTTGTTCCATCACGAGACGATGATGAAAGACTCGTATTTTGAGGATTTGGTTGCGTACGAGCACTACATTCCAGTGAAGGAGGATTTGAGCGACTTGCGCGAGCGCTTTGGCGAAGTCGAGGCGAACCCCGAGTTGTGCAAGCGCGTATCCGCCAACGCCAAGGCATGGGTGGATCGTTTCTTGACTCGTCGCGGGTTACTGTACCATAATTACATGAAGCTCGCCGTACCGCTCGGCAAGGTTGTGGACCCAAATGAAAGATTTCTCAAGTCTTTCCGAGCCGTGCATTCCGAGCTATTCCCACGCAATAGCCGGGCGGTCAAGGAACATCATCACCGACGTTCAAGAGTTGGCGAGCAAAATAATGATGCATCCATCTCTTGAGGATGCAACGCCGTCGTTCGAGGCGTTCGACGTTGTGAAAAGTCTTTGAGGCGTCAAGCAAGACACCGAAGAAGACGAGTACTCTGTTGAGAATTAGCGCACGCTAGAAACCTAAACACACACACACACTTAGACAAAACATCGTGAATGCCGATGTATGATTCACGTCGCGTATTGAAATCAAATCCCAGAATCGGTGTGAAACCACAACCGCCAAACCACAACCGCCGCGACCACAATCCGCAGTCGTCCACGCGCGTCAAATCTCCTTGCACGCGCGACGCACACGATGCCAACGAGTGCAACGCCGTATCCGCCGCCACCGAGCTTCTACAAGCTCTACGACCCGAACGTGAGCGACGAAAAGAAGCCGACGAGACCAAATCTCGTGCAAGGATCGTATGAATCTTTTGGCGCCACACACCACACAGCACCTTGGCACGACACCGAACACGGTTTGCTCGCACCAGGTAACTTTGTGTATCCCGTTTGCACCGCAGAGGGTGGAAAAACCGTGGATATTAGGGAGGAGATTGTTAAACTGGTGCAAGGCGCGACGGAGCGTTTCGTCGCAACGACAGAGGACGTCATAGACGCGCCCACCAAGGTTGAAAAGGACATCGGTGATTTATACGCGATATTTAACAACGCGCACAAGGTCATTAATGAAATTGTTCGCCCGGCGCAGGCGATGGAGACATTGGAGCACGCGCTGAAGGGGCAGATTACGCAGAAACGCGAGGCGATTGAGGCGTTGAAAACGGCGACGTCAGAGGCAAAAGCCGCGGCAGTCAAGGCGAAAAAGGACGCCGGCGCGGTCGATGGTGTGGTAGGAAAGATGTTAGTCGATGCGTTGAAGTGAGGAAGGGTTTATACATAGATACATAGAATTTTAAAAGTGCGCACGAGACGCACACGTGTAATACAATTTGAAGCGAGACATCGAGACATCGCTGCGCTACGTCCATGGATAGAAATTTGGCACGAGTAACGCACCTAGGATTGCATAGGCGACGTAATACGCGGCAATGGCGTATCTCAAGCGGGGATGACGGGCGCCAATGTCAGCTATGCCCCAATACATGGCGGGAAATGTGGAGAGAAATCGCGTCGCGACTTGGGCGTGCATGTACGTTGACGCGACAAAGACACCAATGGCGAGTTGCACGTACGCCGCAAAAACCAACGCGCGCTCGTGCAGAGGCGCGTTTGATGTATAATATACGTTCGTATTCGATGCAATGCGCATGAAGTATCTCGAGACGCAAATGATGCCTAGAATCATCGCCGGAGCGCCGAGCGCGACGTTGCCGGCGTTACGCGTCGAGTACGACGAAAGAAATCCAAGACCCCAATAGTGGCGTTGCAAGAACCCGTACATGCTTTTCGGTAACAATCCGTATGCATTCGATAAAGAATCCACGCACCACGGTCGTCGCGCGTTGTCCATTGCGAATAATGAATTTTGACAATACTTGGCGTCGCCGTACGCCGAAAACGCCACGTACGGCGTGACGACCAACGCACACGCAACAGCGCCGCGTAGCGCATATCCGTATGCTTCGCGCACCTTACGTTTTTGTAGACTCTCTATGACACGCGCAGCGATCACGACACTCACGGGAATGACGTGCAATATCCCATTGGACCGAAACGCAGCCGCCGTGCCAAACGCCGCGCCGCTCGCCACGTCCCAACCATCCGCCAACGCCAAATACCCAATAAAACTCGCACAACTAAACCCACTTTCGGTATACGCGATACCATAAAATACATTCGCTGGATTCAACGCGAACAACCACGCCGACGCGTGAGCGAGCGCGTCAGAATGCCCTCCGCGAAACGCCCGTCGCGCCAACCGTCTCGCCGCCTCGCACGCCACCGCGAACGCGATTGTCGACACCACCACCGCGCTCACCCCACTCGCACACTCAAAGCTCACATCTAACCCTAAAACACCATCCAATACCCGCGTGAGCGCCCGTGCACAGGCGCGAATGATCATCCATAGCCCCGGAAAAAAGGCGTGCTGGTGCTCAAACGCGTACCCGCCTCGCGTCGCCAGCGCCACGAAATGCGTCGCGTCCCACGCGTTGGCGTCGCGCACCACCGCGCACGCGCGTTCAATGACCGCGTGACGTTCCGCGGCCGCCGCACCAGCGCCATGAGCGCCGCTCGCGCGCGCGCTCGTGTCGTAGTTCGACACCGCAGCGTGAAACAACGCACACGCCAACGCCATGCACGCGCGCACGCCGACGCCGACGCGCGCGAACGACGCGCGAGAGAACGACGGCGACGCATGCGGCGCGCATGTCGTCGCGCGAGACCGCATCGCGCGCGAGACCGTCGCGCACGCGCGACGTTTTGGCGCGCTCGAATCCGTTTTGGCGCGTCAGTGACTGACGCGCAGCGCACAGCGCGGCGCGGCGCACGCGGCGCGAACGAACGCGAACGCGCGAATACAGAGCGAGAAGACGCGATCGCATCGCGCATCGCACATCGCGCGAGTGACGCGGGCGACGCGTGCGGGCGACAACGCGCGCGATGGAATTCGCGTACGATGATTTACAGGGACAACGCCAGGGCCCGTTTCCGGCGTCGTCGTACGCCGCGTGGCACGCCGCGGGGTTTCTCGCGCGCGAACACGCGTTGGTGGTCGTGGGTGGCGCGCGAGACGGTGAGCGGGTGACGCTCGGGGACGTGATCGATGGCGAAGTGAGGGACGAGGGCGAGATCGAGGTCGAAGCCGCGCGTTCGCGGGCTACGGGTGATGGTGACGCCGCGAGCGCGGGCACCGCGCCGGCGTCGTCGGCGCTGGATGATAGATTATCGCGGTTACTCGCTGCGGGTGGTGGGACGCTGCCGACGGTTGATGCGAGCGTGGGGCGAGCGGCGTACGCAGGGGAGCTCGAGCCGGCGACGTCGCCGAAAACAAAGAAAAAGGCGCCGAGAGATGCGCTAGCAAAGGCGTACGCGCGTCCGAAGACGTGGAGAGATATTTTGAGTACGACTCGAGCGCGTGTGTCGCGCGGACGGGCGACGATGGGGGCGGTTGCGGAGGATGGCTCAGGAGCAACGACGTTGACTGTGGCGTTGGACGCGAGTGACGGCGCGACAGATCCTCGGGAGGATTATCGTGAGCTATTGCGCAACAACGACGACGATGAAGAAGGTGCATTGCCTGAATTGCCGCCACCGATCGATTTGCGAGAGCCATTTTGGGCGTTGGAGGATCGAGCGACGCAGGGGACGGAGGGCGGAGTCATCGACGCGGATGCGCTCAACGCGGCTGTGGCGGAGCAGCTCGCTCGAGACCGCCGTGCCAACGAGGCTGCGGATGCCGATGCGCGCAGCGATAGATCAGATATTAGTTGGAGTGCAAAGCCTGGAGGGTTGGAACGGCAGGCGAAGCGCGCAGCGGAGCGTGAAGCGGCACTTTTGGAGCGCAAAACCGCGGATGCCGCCGCCGCCTCGTACTACGACATCAACCGAGCGGAATACAGCGACGGTGACGACGATGGAGGCATGTCGGCCGCGCACGCGGCACCGCGAGAAGTAGATGAGCAGGAGATACTGGCGCAGCGCAAGCACGACATGTTGGCGTATTACGCTGCGAATCCTTACGCTGGACAGTGGTGGCTTCCGGATGACAACAACAATGGTGCGCCCACGCTCGGACCGTATAGCTACGAAGAGCTCGTCGCCAATTTACCGCACATCATGGTGGCGCATCGACGCGACGACGATGCATGGAGGGTTGTTGGCCCGTACACCGCGCGTGATAAAGTCGAAGGCTACGGTCGCGCGGCGGATGGTGCACCAGTGTCGTTTAGCGCCAACGACGGCACCGCGGATGTTGAAGCAGCGCGCGAACGCGATATACAAACCGACGCTTGGTTTGACGTGGTCACCGAAATCATCGATGTCGAGAACGAGTTGACGTCAGCACCGCTGGTCAAACCCAATGACGCTGACGCGCGCGACATTGAGTCGTGGTTCTCACGTGAAATGGAAAAAGTCGCGCTCGATTCGAGCGAAGTTTCGAAATCCAAAGTCGCGGCGAAGCAACACGCGCCGGCACCTCGTAAACGTCGACGCGGCTTTGAAATGCGTGTATTCACCGATGAAATACAAAATCACACCGCCGCGCGTGTGATTGGCGAGTTGTATAAAAACTTGATGAAGAATCGAAAACGTTTCTTCGCATCCATTGTCGAACCCGTACTTGCTGACTGGGAGCGAGAGCAATAGAAGCCTTTTTTGGACAATAAATTGAAACCTAAAAACACACTACACCTAAGTCACACCCACCTATTCATCATTATTTTTCTTTGTCACTGCGAACCGAGGCTTCTCGCGACCGGGTGGCCTCGCCGCCGCGGGCTTAGGCAACAACGCCTTTCGACTCCACTTGACGCTGCCTCGAGCATCCTTGGCGACGCATTTCACCTCGACTTGATCGCCAACCTTGTACACATCGCTCGCATTCTCAGTGCGCTCGTGTGCGAATTCACTGACGTGCATTAATCCTTCGTCACCACCTGGGGAGATTAATATCGCACCAAACGCGAGCACCTCCTTCACCGTCGTCATGTGCGTCGATCCAACCTCCACGATGGAGCCCGCGAGCGCCTCAATGTGCGCGATTGCGGCATCGTACGACGCCTTATTCTGTCCGAACACCGCCAGTTCGCCATCGTCATTAATTATAGATACCTTGGCGCCGGTGTCTTTCTCCAAAGCCTTGATGTTCGATCCTTGCGGGCCGATGAGCTTGCCGATGAGCGACGGCGGAATGGACGCCTGGCCGAAACGAGGCGCGCTATCCTTCAATTCCTTTTTCGGTGACGACACCGCGCGTTCCATGACATCAATCACGCGTTGGCGCGCTTCGCTCGCGCGTTCCATGGCTTCGATTAAAATATCAAGCGGGATGCCTTCTGGTTTGCAATCGAGTTGGATACCCGTGACGCCCGACCGCGTGCCTGCGATTTTGAAATCCATATCCCCGAGCACGTCCTCGAGGCCCATGATGTCATCCATGAGCACGTATCGCTTCACCTCGCCCGAATCTTCGTCTTCGTCCATTATAAGTCCAACTGAGATGGCGCCAACGTGTTCGGTGATCGGGACACCGGCATCCATGAGCGCCATGGAGCCCGAACACACGGCGGCCATCGAGGACGAACCGTTGCTTTCGAGCGTCTCGGCGTTCACGCGCACCGCGAATGGAAACGTCGTTTCTTCAGGAAACACCGCCAACAACGATTTCTCAGCGAGTGCGCCGTGACCAACCTCGCGGCGGCTGATCCCACGTCCGCCACCGGTTTCGTTGACGGAGAAGGAGGGAAACGAATAGTGCAACATCAAGCGCTTGGACGTCGGCCCAGTCAAGTTGTCCAATCGTTGTTGATCCTCGAGCGATCCAAGCGTCACCGTGGCGAGCGCTTGGGTGTTCCCGCGCTCGAATAACGCTGAACCATGGACGACGGGCATGCCGCCGGTGACGCCATCGAGCGCGCGCAAGTCTCGCACGCCTCGACCGTCGACACGTACGCCGTCGTCGAGCACGCGTTCGCGCATGACGCGTGCGCATGTTTGGAAATACGCCGAACCTAATAACGCCTCATCGGCGTTGGATTCGCTCACCCAGTCAGCGTGATCATTCATGATTTCTTCAATGACTTGCGCTTGCAACTCGGCCATTTTACGCCCGCGTTCGTGCTTGTCTTGAATGTGCTCTTCATATAAGGACAAAATTCGCGTCTTGGCGACGTCGTACATCTTCTCCTTCATCGCCTTCGTCACCAGCGGAGGAGGAAGCGGAGATTTGGGCTTGCCAATTTTTCCCGCCAGCTCCAATTGCGGAGGAAGTAATTCGCGCACCGCATCGTGCGCGCGGCGCAACGCGCGAGCGACGACGGCTTCCGGGACACCTCGTCTATTCGCCTGCGCTTCAATCATCAACGCTCTCCCTTCATTTCCAGCGTAGAACAGCGTGAAATCCGCATCTTCATTCACCGCATCGCTTGGGCTCACGACAAACTCGTACCCATCGCCGTCGCCGTCAGCAGTCGCAAACGCAGCGACCCGACATGCGCCCACCGGTCCGCGCCACGGAATCGACGACGCCATCAACGCCGCGCTCGCCCCGTTGACACATAAAACCCCAGGATCCTCCCCACCATCGCTCGCCATCACAACACACTGCAACATAATTTCTCTCGCGTACTCTTTTGCGAATAGGGGCCGTGTCGCGCGATCTATCACGCGCATGGCTAAAATTTCTCGCTCCTTGGGCGCGCCTTCGCGTCGAGGAAACGTCGAAGGAATCTTCCCCTTTGCATACGACCTCTCGCGATAATCCACCATGAGCGGCACGAAACCTTTTATCGCACTCGACGCATCGTAATCCCGACTCGTCGTCGCCGCGCACAGCGCGACCGTGTCACCAGCGCGCGCGAGCACGACGCCATCCGTCAACCGAGCCAACCGCCCGCTCTCAAACGACACCACGCGCGCGTCGCCGTCGCCCGTGCGGTCGCCTGCCCGCGCGCTCACGGTGGCCGCCGCGATCGCGCTTCCCGGGTACGCCGCCGTCGCCGCCGCGGTGGCGTAATCGGCGCGGAAATACGCAGAAACGACGACGGTGACGGCGCGGTGATGCAGCGCAGCGGCGGCGCCGCGATCGCGGCGCGCGAGCGCGAACGCGCGACGCATGGCGCAGTGGGCGACGGTGGACGGCGACGACGGCGGTGGACGTCACGTCGCAGTAGCGGTATCGTCGCGGCAGCGGAGCGCGACGCGGTGCGGTGACGAATGAAGTTTTTGCGCTGCATTGCGCGCCGCATCATCAACGTGAACATCAACCTCGACCGCTCGAATGGTCGCCTCCGCTCGCGTGTGCACGCGCGTGACCGATGCGCTGGGGATTGATGTGCCCATTCTTCAAGGGGGCATGCACCACGTCGCGACGGCGCCGCTCGTGGCGGCGGTATCCGCGGCGGGTGCGCTGGGCACGCTGACGGCGTTGACGCAACCGACGCCCGAAGCGCTGCGTGAGGAGATCAAACGCGTACGCGCGATGTTGGATGGGGTGAAAACGAAACGCACTGGACGCGCACCGGTGTTTGCGGTGAATTTTACGCTGTTGCCGGCGCTTGCGCCGCCGGATTACGAGGGGTACGCGCGCGTCATCGTGGAGGAGGGAGTACGCGTCGTGGAAACCGCGGGGGCAAATCCAGGGAAATGGATTGCGTATTTTAAGCGACACGGGATAATGATTGTGCACAAGTGTACGATGTTGCGACACGCAAAGGCGGCGATTTCGTTGGGGGCGGATTTGATTTCTGTGGATGCGTTTGAGTGCGCGGGACATCCGGGGACGAATGACGTCGGGGCGATGGTTTTGTTGGCGAAAGCGAGAGATGAGTTGAATGTGCCGTTCGTGGCGTGTGGGGGCATCGGCACGGGTCGGCAAGTTGCGGCGGCGCTCGCGCTCGGGGCGGATGCGGTGTGCATGGGGACGAGATTTATGGCGACGCGCGAGGCGCCGATTATGGATGGGATTAAAAACGCTCTCGTCGCCGCGGATGAGAACCAAACGACGTTGGTAATGACGACGGTGAATAACACCGAGCGCGTGTACAAGAATAAGGTTGCCGAAGAAGTGCGAGCGATTGAAAAGGAAAAGCCTGGCGACTTTAAGGCTATTCATCATTTAGTGCGCGGAGAAAATTACCGACAGTCGTTTCAAGAAACTGGCGATGCAGAGTCGAGCGTGTGGAGCGCTGGGTGCGTCATGGGACTGATTAACGACGTGCCAACGTGTGAAGTATTGATTGATACCATCATGCACGAAGCCGTGGATGTGATGACGTCGCGGTTGCAAGGAATGCTCGTGCACGACGCGCGCATGTAAAATTTTCATATCGCCAGCCATCGAGCGATGCGCTAGAGCTAACTAGAAATTACATTGACAATTTGTAGTAAAATACGCTAAAACGAGCACTGCCGCTTTCATTCGTCCTATTATCAAGTCACTTGCACTTTTCGTGCGATGTCTATTTGTCGGCTAAACGCTCGGCAAATTTGGCAAAATCTTCCGGCGGATCTCGGCTGAAATCCATCGCCTCGCCCGTCGTGGGATGCTCAAACCCGAGCGTACGTGCGTGTAACATCGGCCGGCCAATCATGCTCATGATGGCTTTGGCATCCTTGGGCGTCATGACACCATATTTTGACAACGCGTTTGCCGCGGCGCCTCCTCCTCCTCCGTACGTATCGTCTCCTAAAATAGGATGCCCAATGTGCTTGGCGTGCACTCGAATCTGATGCGTTCGACCCGTTTCTAATCGCCACTCCACCAAAGATGCGTTACCTTGCGCTAAAACCGCAATCACCTCATAATTGCTCGCCGCGAAACGCCCGCCTCCAGGCGTCACGGCCATGCGAAGCCTATCCTTTGGATCCCGCCCAATCGGCGCCTCAATCCGTCCTTTACTCGGACTCGGCACTCCACTGACGATCGCAACGTACCGCCGACGCACCACGCGCGACGCAAACTGATCACACAACGAATTATGCGCCCCAGCATCCTTCGCGACGACCATGACGCCGCTCGTACCCTTGTCCAACCGGTGCACTATACCCGGCCGAACCGTGCCCGAACCATCGCGCACATCCAGCGCCTGACCGCCGCCACCACCCTCAACGCCGTCATCGATATCACCGTCACTATCGACGATATCATCGTCATCGTCGTCCGCGATGCGCCCGAGCGGTACCTCCATCGTCGCCGGTAAAGCCAACCGTCCCAAAACCGCGTTCACCAACGTCCCTCTCGCGTGCCCCGCGCTCGGATGCACCACCATCCCCGCCGACTTATTCACCACAATGACACTTGAATCTTCATACACCACATCAATCTCGAGTTCGGGCTCGGGCACGGCTTCGCTCGGCGTCTCTAAAGCCGCGGCGCCGCGAATCGCGTCTCCCGGCCGCACCGCCCAGCTCGGCTTTCGCACCACCGCATCGTTCACGCGCACAAGACCGGCGCGAATGGCCAGCGCGATGCGCGCCCGGGACACATTTTCATGCGTCAGCGCCGACGCGATGTACGCATCGAGTCGCGAGGGCGTCACGCATGCGACATCGCGCGGCGCATCCATGGAAAAGCGCAACGACCTCGAATCGTCATCCACACCGTCCTCCTCCTCCCTCGCGTTCGTCGTCGAGCTCGCGCGCGCGGCGGCGCGACGCGCGCGACCGCTGACGCGCGGTGGTGCCGTTCGCCGGTGCGCCACCGCCAGCGCGCGCGCGCATGTCGACGCGAAAGCCATCATGAGTACACGGTTGCGTCGCACTCTGACGACAGTAATCGCCGCGCACCGCGTCACGCGATCGCGTCGCGGCGATGTCTCGCGCGCGCGATGTCGTCATCGACATCGTTAGTGACGATGGTGGCGACGCCGCGGTCGTCGCGTCGTCGTCGCGCGGCGGTGGCGGTGGATTTCAACGACACTCGGGACGATGGTGTCGCCCAGCGCACGTCATCGTCGCGCTTTTCGTCGCGTGCACGTGCGCTGTGGTGTATGAACTCGGCACGCTCGTGCGTGGGGCGATGATGGATGTCGCGATAGGGTCGACGCGCGCGACGTTGACGAGTTTGGGGATGGATGTGACGGGTAAGGCGCGGAGAGGTGATGCGAAACAAGATGACGGTGAGCGTCTTCGCGTCGGCGGTTCAAATGTTACCGTTGACGACGGCGCGGTGGTGCCTCGAATGACGACAAAGACGGCATCGCGGGGTGGTGATGTCGCTGCGGTCGTCAAGGCGAACGATCCGGCGGTGGATATGGCGGTGCTGTGCGGGTACGTCGGCGTAGACGCGAGAACGTTTGAGCGGGACAGAGGCGCGGCGTTCGCTCCGGCGCGGGCGTTCGTGGATGGCGTCCATGATGGTCGAGACGCGGTGAGCAAGGCGCTGGATAAAGTTTTTGGGGTGGTGAAATCGTTGGAGGATGTGGATGGAGGCATTGGGGTGATTCACGCGCACGCGATGCCCGGGGACGTCGTCGTGGATGTCGAGCGGTACGCCGCCGACGTCGCGGAGCAATTTAATGTTTGGGGTGTGCGTGACGTAGATGTCGTGCTCACGGGCGTGGAAGAATCCGCACGTGAGATATTGGAGAGAGTTGTAGAGTTTACGACGTTCAAGCCTCGTCGCGTGATGTATGAAAGTGAGACGACGGCGATGAAGATGGTGCGAGAGGCTTTTGCGTCGGCGCAGCTCACGCCTCATTCGGGAACGTTTCTCGCGGGAATTTCTCGCGCAGATTCAATGTTTATTACGCCAGACTATACCACGCCGTCACGCGGTCAAGAGTCATCGGAAAACTCGACAGAACCGATGAGCAAGACGATGTCGGTTGCGGTGGCGAGCGCGGCGCGATGGCGCATGTGGAATCCATACGTCAATAGAGAAGACTTTATCGTTTCTCTAGGAGCCGCGCGCGCCAAGGCGGAAGCAGGTGAGTGCGAAGAATTATGGGGTTGGAATTGTTTGCGAGATCGATACAAGCTGACGACTTTGCAGCCCGCAGCGGAGGGGACAAAAATTATATACACCGCGTCGCGCTCGCAGCGACACGACACTGCCAGGGGACGGGTCACCATGGAGGCGACTTGGATGCACGTTCCTGTAAAACGCGTTGCCATAGATGTGAGTCACGTCGCTGACGCTCCTAGCGGAAATCCTTGGCATCGACTTACAGCGATTTACGGCGCGTTTTTGACTAAGAATAAATTCTTTCCAAATCGCACCGACGTCGACGTATTGTTTGGATGCGGATCCAACACTCCTGTGAGCGCTCCGCCAGGCTGGGGAAAGATTGGAACTCCGAAGTGCGAAAGAGAACAACGCACGGCGAATTACGACGTCATTGCATCATCGCCGAGAGATGGTCATCTGTGGGATTTAGCATGGGATTACGACTTGCCGTGCAAAGACGAGGATTTATTCAAAGCGTTTGTTGAAGTCGTGACACCGAACGCGTTTTCCCCACCCGATGTACCATTTAAAAATCGTCCAGCGTGCTGGATCGCTCGACAAAGTGGTCGCATACGATCTGTGGGGAACGAGGCAGAAGTTATTGAAGCGATGAAAGCGGCATCTGGCGACGCCGGATTTCAATATTTAGAAATTACGTCACAAACGACGCTCATGGAAACAATCAACGCCGTACAAAACTGTGGCATACTTGTCGGATTACACGGGGCTGGAATGATTAATCAAATATACGCTTTGGTGGACACGACGGTGATTGAAATCGTCCCACCTGGCGTCGCGTATTATAAAAACGTCGCGCAACTTCGAGACCAAAAATACGTCCCAGTCTTCTACCAAGGCTCAACGAATGGGCAGAACATAGTCGTACCAATCGATGCGTTGAAAAATGTATTGCGCGACGTATACGCCAGACGGCGGCTTCGGGCGCAGCGATAGACTCGAATCATGTAATATAAGCTCGAATCATGTAATATAAGCATACCGGAAAACGAAAACCACTTCTAAAGTGTTCATCGTTCCACCTTGCCGCCATACTTTGACTCAAACTGTCTCGCTCGGGACGCAAAGCAATCAACAGTTACGATGGCATCTGATGACACTAAAATCCCCGTCACCATCATCACCGGTTTCCTAGGCGCGGGTAAGACCACGCTCGTGAACCACATTCTCAGAGGAAATCATGGATTAAAGATCGCAGTGATTGAGAACGAATTCGGCGCCGTGTCCATCGACGAGGCGCTCGTGAGCGAGAATATCAAAGAAAAGGAAGACATCATATCTATGGATAACGGATGTGTGTGCTGTACGGTTCGAGGGGACTTGGTGCGGGCCTTGTTGCAGTTGAAGGATCGCGCCAAGACGTTTGACGCGGTGATCATCGAAACGACTGGACTCGCCGACCCAGCGCCCGTGGCTTTTACGTTCTTTATCAATCCTGAGATTGCCGAACACTATAGAATCGATTCCATTTTGTGCTTGGCGGACGCGAAGCACGTGGCGATGCACATGGAGGAGGAAAAGCCAGACGGCGCGGTGAACGAAGCGGTGCAACAGGTAGCGTTTGCCGACCGCATCTTGTTGAACAAGATTGACTTGGTCACCGAGAGCGAGATTGAAGAATTATTGAAGACTTTAAAAGCCGTGAATGCGAGCGCGGATGTGATTAAGACGACGAATAGCGTTGTTGATTTGAACGTCGTCTTGGGCGTGAATTCGTTTTCCTTGGAAAAGACGTTGGAAACCGACCCGAGCTTCTTAGATGAAAACAAAGAGAACAAGCACAACTTGACGGGCGTATCCTCCGTCGGGATCGCCGTTGAGGGTGAGCTTGACTTTGCGGCGATGAATGAGTTCATGATGAATTTATTGCAGTCCAACGCGGCGAACATGTATCGATCAAAGGGCGTATTGTGCTTTGAAGGCCAAGGCGACGCCAAGTTTGTCTTCCAAGGCGTGCACGAGCAAATCAATTTCGGCCCAGCCGCGAGCTCGTGGGCCGAAGGCGAGCCCCGGGTGAACCGCATGGTGTTCATCGGCAGAAACTTGAACCGTAAGGAACTCGAAGACGGTTTCCATGGATGCTTGGCCAAGAAGAATTAATAGACGTATTGCAAAACACTAAAGATGGATAAACGTGCGCGGAAATGCGTCGAGCATTCGAGCCGACACATAACTAAGACTACATGTAATGTCATCATCACATCATCATTTCACGCGCGAGACGTGACGATGATGCGACTTCATCTCCCGCGACGTCGGCTCGCGCGCCACACATCGTGACGCGTATCACGCGCGCACTCGCCCACGAACCCATCGCGCACCGTCCCAACCCATCGCGCACCGTCCCTCGCATTGCGCGATGGTATCCACGTCGCATGGTCAATCCACCGCGCAACGCGCGCATCGCGCGGGCGTGGACGTGATGTCTCTCGTGGCAATGTCGGTTCTCATTCTCGCACCATCCGCTACAGCCGCTCGCGCGCTGTACGCCGACACTGACGCCAACGCCACGCACGCTCCGTGGTCCGCGGCGTATGCAACGATGACACACGCGCCACGCGACGTCGCGACCGTCATCTCGCGCGTGGATGACGCATTTGAACGATGCCGTTCGCGCGAGTTTCTCTCTCGAGCGTTGGACGCGTACGCAAATGCGTCGGGCTCTGACGCCGCGCGAGACGCGGCAGACGTCTACACCGTCGTCACGGACTGGTGTAATAATGCGACTGTGCGTATGAGCGCGCGGGACGCGACGGAGGCGACAAATTCGGCGTTGGAGATGCGCCGCGCGTACGGAGGTCGATCGGCGTCGCTGCGCGAGTTTTTGTTTTGGCTCAGCCGCGAATACCGCGCATGCGGCGGACTCGATCGTGGTCGCACCGCGGGTGTGTTCGAACGCGATGGTGACGATGCGATTGAGGTGCTCAAGGAGATTTTTGATGAGTCGCACAGGGTGATTGTGTCGGGGAAATGTTGGCCAGACGCGATGGATGCCAGTCGCGCGCGATCGATGAAATCAGCCGCCGCCGACGCGTTGGCACAGTTATATGACGAGTTGGACGCAGCGAATGTAACGTACATGGATGCATTTATGAGAGAAGAATTGAAAGATTCGTTGAGGTTGATTTATGACGCGTACGAGTCGTGTCGCGTATATGGAATGTACTGGGAGCCGCCAAATGACGTCGATAGCGAGATGTTTGATCGAATTCGCGTGCACTATACGGCGCTCGACGCGACGTTGTCGAATCATCTGCTTACGCGTCCCGATGGCTACAGCGGAGGGAGAAGGTTTGCGTATTTGATTAATGCCGCGCGTGATGTGCTCGCGAGTCGGCAGTCGTGCGCGGCGGCACCAGCCATCGTACCCGGGAGATGGTTCGTGTCCAACATATTTGACGAAATTTTTCAAGAGCTCGCGCTCGACTGTGGTTTGATGGAAGTAGCCGCCGATTTTCTCGAGCGTTACTCGAATGGACGCGGGAGCATTGTATTGATCGCTGAGTTGGATGAGATTACAGCCACGCTGAAAAGATGCGACGAGCAATCTAACGAGACGACGGCGATGGTCGAAACAACCATCAACGAGCGCGCTTTGACCGAGCTCATCGGCGCGTTGGAAACGCTTGATGCCTCTATGATTGGTTGCGGGAAACAGTCACAAAGCGCTTCAAAGCGTCTTGCGCTCGCCCTGCGCGATGTTCTTGACAAGAATCAGGGGCAGAAGTGTTTTGGAATTGAAACTGCGCCGCTCGACAGTCGGCTCGCGCAGCTCATCGAACCAGCGTTAACTGAGCGCGGTGGCATCCAAATCCGTCCAACTCGGCCACTTTCGATTATTGGAGCGCTGTTTTACGCAGTCGTCACAAGCGTAATGATTACCATTGTCGCCGCGTTCGTGTGGACGATTTCTCGCTGCAAAGGCACGCGCGTCGGCGGTAGTAAAAGCCAAATGCCTTTGCACGCTCGTAAAGGATTCACCATGCGAACCGCCTCGGCTTACGAACGCCACTTCGATGACATTGATGAAACATCAGAAACTCAGACGCTCACGAGGGCTCCGCAGCGTCCACTTGGGAGTCCCGAGCGTCCACGTCCGAGGCCGCGTCGTACGAGCTTCTCCGACTTTACCAGGATTTCGCGCTCAAAGTCTCTCGACCCAGGCGCGCATCACTTTGCGTAAGCTCTTAACCATGATGCAATCTGATACGTTTATTCAAGTTTCATTCGCGGCGGCTTTGAGCACTGCAAGACGCTCCGCGTTTCGTTTCGCCACTCGACGTCGCGCGACGTCCTGCTCGTGTTGGCTGAGCGCTTCCCAGTTCGTTATTCTCGCCAGAGAACCGTCGACATTCACGACAATTGGCCCGAGATGATCCATGGCGATCGTTCCACCGGATGCATCGAGTCGCGGGACGTCTGCGTCGTTCGCATCTCCGCTCGGAAGCTCCAACATGGCGAGTTCTGCGGCATTAGTGAAAAAATCAACAACAAGACTCAGCCGTCTCATCAAAGCGTCGCTCTAAATATGGTCACATTCATAGGCTCGCGTCGATAATTGATACGTATGAAACGTTTGTTTCGTAGCAGTAAGAAAATGCAGAGCTCAAAAGTTACGACGATTGAAGACATTGAAGTCGGCGGTAAGCCTCCGCCAGCAGAGCAGACAATGTTGGTTGGAGAACTCCACACGTTTGCCCACTTGGTTTCGGAAAACGTCGGAGCAGCTTTGATGCCTAAACTGGATGCGCTTGAACGACGACTAAACGATGTGGAACTGCAAACGAAACAAGTCGGAGCGCACGAAGCGCACGATGTCAAATCGCGCGCTCGCGACAGCGAAGAAGTACAATCAGCTATTGCGGGAGTCCACTCTGACGTCGATGTGACAGCCGTCACACCTGAAGAACGCGCGGAGAATGACACGATTTTCGCGAGCCACTTTGCCCACCACGTCATCGACAACGACGACAACGAAACGCAATTCTTACAGTCGCAGAGATTGATGCTGTTGTTCACTGCGTACGTATGTGGTCTTTTCGTCGGCGTCGCGGCGGCTCGAATGGCGCGCCGATAATCTCAAGCCGCGCCGTCCTTCACAATGTAACCTTTTCCGTGCGCACGTCATCGACGAACGCGACACCGCGCGCACAACACACGCTCATCATCAATTCTATGTAATCACACGCTTGTATCACTTGTATCAGTATTACGAACGTGCGCCATAAAAACGTGACGCCGAAGCCGGCGCTGCCAAAGACTGCACTATACAGCTCGCGTCGAGTCAGCGCATCGTCGCCGCGCGCATCCCCGCACGGCGGCGCGCAGGGCGAACGATGGACACTCGCGACGCGGTGTCGTGGCGCTCACGCGACGCCTCGGCGTCGGCGTCGGCGTCAACGTCGAGCGCTTCAACCTCGAGCGTTGGGACACTGCTCAGCGCGCGAGAGCTCCCATCCCTCGCCGACGCTATAGCCAACATAGGACGCACTAGAACCGCCGAGCGCGCGTGCTTCGCGCTCACTCCTTCGCATAGCAGATCGCGAACGCACGAGATTGACGCGACGGTGACGCTAAAGTTTCCATTTCGGTTTCGAGGCGCGCGAAGACGAGGCGGCGTCGACGTCGTTTTTGAGTGCGTGCGCATCTCAGGCGGATGTTTCGCGCCCGAACCCGACGCTGATGTGAATGATGCATCAGCGTTTACGCTCAAGGCGTCGCAAACGCATCCGAAAGGACGCATGGAGCGATGGTTGACGCGCATACGTAGTCGCGAGGCGGAGGCGCACGCGTTTGGGATGGCGCTCGCGCTTCAAATCGCCTTTCCAGACGTCATGACGCGCGTCAATCGCGCGTGTGCGTTCGTGGCGTTGACGCGTGTGGCGGTGAAGACCACAGAGGCGGCGCCGAGACTGGGCGTACTTGATTCGGCGATTGCGGTGCGGTCGCTCAACGCGGCGTTGGCGACGACGACGATGTCCGCCGCCGCTCACGTGTTTTGCCCGGCACTGCACGCCCACGCGACCGCTGCGACGGCGCTGCTGAGTGTGAAATTACTGTTGAAGCAACCACCGTGGCGCGGTTCGTTGCGCCGGGTGTTGAGCGGTGCGAGAAGGAACATGGATGAAGACGCTCGATTGGCGTTGTGGCACGCTCGGTATCGTTGGGCGGCTCTTCGGCTCGCCAAACACGTGCCGAGCGATCCCGTGCGCACGATCGATGCCGCACCGCTTTGGGGCGTGGTGATGTTTTTAGAAAGCGTTGCGACTCGTGTAGGTGCGCTCAACGCGGATGATTTCGACGCGAGAGACACATTGTCCATGAGCTGGCCGACGCTTTCGTGGCGAAGGGCAAAAATGGCCAAGCGACGCAACGCGTTTCGGGCGAGACGCGCTATTGAAGCCGAGTCCAGACTCGAACCAGAGGATATTCTGAGCATGATGCGACGTGCGCTGGCGTCTTCGATTGATACGTCAGCACCGTCACCGGCGCCATCACCGACGCCGGCGCCGTCGCGAAGCAACCGCGCGCTCGCCATTCGCACTTCAGCGAATGTGAATGACGCTCCCGGCGCTCGCTCGGGCGACGCTGAGCGTGATGCCGACCGTGCGATGGCGCCGACGAGCGATGAAAATGACAATGATGATGATGAGAATAACATCTGGCGTGACGATCGCTTGACCGACGCATCATGGGCCACTCGAGGATGGTCCATCGCGTTGATGGTGCGCGCCATGTATCTCCTCGTCACTTGGCTCCCGGTGCTCACATTCGCCGTACCTTTGTTGCTCGCCAGCAAAGGTGCACCCGCGACGCTCAGTGTGAGCATGCGCAAGCGCGCGTGGAGCACGCTGCATTCCGCCATCGCGCTGTGTGGTGCGGCATTTATTAAATGGGCGCAGTGGGCGAGCACGCGCGAAGACGTCTTTCCGAAGGATTTGTGCGAGGCGTTGCAGCAACTTCATGACGATGCTCCCCAGCATTCATATCGACAAACGCTGCGCATATTAGCGCAAGAACTCAAGTGCGATCCAAGGTTGATATTTTCGCAGTTTCCAAAGAAACCTATGGCGTCAGGGTCGGTGGCGCAGGTGTACAAGGCGCGCTTACGCAAGGAGGTTGCCGCCGTGTGCTCGGATTTAGCCAAGCCAAGAAAACTTGAGTTAAATGACGACGGCACGCTAGATGTGGCGGTAAAAGTGCGACATCCGAACGTGGCGAAGAGGATTTTCTTGGATTTTCAAATCTTACGCGCCGTGGCGGGATGGGCGGATGCTCTACCGGGGTTACGCGGTTTACATTTGCGCGACACGCTCGGGCAATTTAGTCACACGATGACAGCGCAAACAAATTTACGCAACGAAGCAGATCATTTGTTGAAGTTTACGCACAACATGAAGGATGAAATCCAAATAAAAGCTCCGCGCCCGGTACCTGGGTTTGCCACCGAGGGTGTATTGATTGAAACGTTCGTGAAAGGCGATGGGCTGGGGCGAGCGATTCGCCAGAAATCAGCGAGAAATCCCGAATTGTGCTCACTTGGCGTCCACGCGTACTTGCTCATGCTCTTGAGAGATAACTTCATGCATCAAGATTTGCATCCTGGAAATATTCTCTATAGCGTTGATCGCGCAGTTACGTCGTCATCGGCGCCAACGGCGCCCAAGACACCCGAAGCCGCATCCGGGGCTTCGGACGTGGTGAAGTTGGAGTTGATTGACTTTGGCATCGCCGACGAGCTTCCACAGTCTGTCAGGAATAAATTTATCGGCTTCTTGTGCTTTATTCTGCGCGGCGAGGGTGAAAAGGCTGCTGAAGTTGCGCTGATGTGGGACACGAACCAGACGTGTACGGATGTCGATGGATTGCGGCGCGATATGGCGCAACTCATCGCAATGCGAGGCGACGTCTTCACTCAACGCGTGGATTTAGACGCTCTTCTCAAAGATGTCATGAGACTCTTCCGCAAGTACACTGTGAGTATTGACGGCATTTACGCATCGCTCATCGTGTCGCTGTGCGTGCTCGTCGGGTTCGCGACGAGCTTAGATCCAAATATTAATTTGTTTGAAGTGGCCACGCCGGCGGTGATGGCGTACGCGCTCACTGGGAACGTCGTCGGACGCTTATTCGACCCGAACGCGTAAAAGAGATTATGATTATAGCATTACAGGAAATTGTAGGTAGTAATTAGTAGAGTGTGATGGAATTAAACATCCAGCATCAACCGTCGCGGGTCTTCCACGGATTCTTTGATTGATTTTAAAAACGTCACAGCTTCGCGACCGTCGACGAGACGATGGTCATACGTCAACGCCACATTCATCATGGGTCGCGCCACGATGGCATGGTCGGCGCCGACGCACACTGGGCGCCATACGATGGAGTGCATGCCCAAGATGGCACTTTGGGGTGGGTTAATAATTGGTGTTCCGGTGAGCGACCCAAACACGCCGCCGTTGGAAATAGTAAACGTTCCGCCCGCCATTTCGTCAATTGAAAGAGTGCCATCACGCGCCTTCTTTCCGTATGCCGCAATAGAACCTTCAACATCCGCAAAATTCATTCTTTCCGCACTACGCAAGACGGGAACAACGAGACCTTTGGGCGCGCTAACCGCTACGGAGATGTCGACGTAGTTTCTGTACACAATTTCATCGCCATCGATAATGGCGTTCACCGATGGCTCTTGCTGCAACGCTTTCGCCGCCGCCTTGACAAAAGTACTCATAAAACCCAATTTGACGCCATGCTTTTCTAAGAACGCGTCCTTGTACTCTGCGCGCATGTGCATCAAGTTTGTCATGTCGATTTCGTTAAACGTCGTGAGCATCGCGTACGTGTTTTGAGAGCTCTTCAAGCGTTCGGCGACGCGCAATCGCAAGCGCGACATCGGCACGCGCGTTTCAGTACGAGACGCCGCAGCAGTAGTAGTAGCAGCAGGTTTCGGTGACGCTGCTGCTGGTTTTGCCGCCGCCGGAGCCGCCGGAGCCGCCGGAGCGCTCGGCGCCGGAGTCGTCATCGGCGCCGCCGCCTTCTTTGCAGGTCCCGCTCCGGGGATCAGCGTCGCCACTTTTTGTCCTACAGTTACGGTTTCACCCTCCTTGGCGAAAATTTCGCCCACTGTCCCGCTCGTCGACGCGCGCACGTCAATCGTCACCTTGTCTGTTTCGATTTGCGCGATGACTTCGTCCACGGCGACCGTTTGTCCAGATTTCACGAGCACCGCGGCGATGGTACCTTCGGTGATGCTATCACCCATCGAAGGCACGTCCACATTCACGGGTTCTCCACTCGCCGCCGCTGCTGGAGCCGCTGCGCTCGCCGCCGCCTTTGACTTCTTCCCGCCACCCGAGCTCGGCGCAAACGCCATAACCACTTGACCCACGACGACGCTGTCACCCTCCTTAGCATCCACGCGCGTCACCGTGCCCGCGCTCGGCGCACGCACGTCGATCGTCACCTTGTCCGTTTCTATCTGCGCCACCACCTCGTCCGTTTCTACCTCATCCCCGACGGCTTTGAGCACGCGCGCGACGGCGCCTTCGGTGATGCTATCGCCCATCGAAGGCACCTCCACCGAAGACTCTTTCCCAGCCGCCGCGTTCGCCGCCGCCGACGACGGCGACGAGGAAGTAAACAATCTCACATGATGCGCGCGCACGCGCAAGGCTGACGCCGCGGATACCGCATCGTTCGCGCTCGCGCGCCGCGTCGCGCGCGCGAATGCAATTGCGCGCGTCGTCTACGAATGCGAAATAAAACACACGCCAGCGTCATCGTTGTCAGTCTCGTGGCATCACACGCGCGCAATTAACGAACATTAACCCTTATGCGCGCACGGCGTGCGATTCACGCGCCCGTCGATGCGATAGTCAACCGAAACGTGTCGACGTTGCGACCGTCGAGCAATTCAAACGATCGCCCAATTGTCACACAATCCAGCCGCGCGTGCGCGCGCCCGAGCGCGCACGCGCCCTGCGCACGCGTCGACCGCGCGCGTACGCGGCCACGACGCACACTGCGCGCGTCATGCGTCGTCGTCGACGCCAGAGATGCGCGCACGCGACGATTAATCCACGCGACGAGGCACGCACCGAAACCGGAGCCCGAGTCGTTGACGCCGCCGTCGTCGTCACCGCGCGCATCGTCGAGCGCGCGAGCGCGGACGTGATGCGTCGGCGCATGATGGTTGTATTTCACGCGCGCGGTCTCGCGTCGAGGGCGTCGAGGGCGTCGCAAAGTGCGGGGGAATAAATAACGGTTAGGGTTCAGTCGCGTCGACGGTTCGCGTCGACGACGCGTTAATACGTTGAATATCGCACACGTCGAGCAAAAAGAATGCAGGATTACAATCATGATTATTACAGGATTACAATGTATATATGATGGTATAGTAGTCGTGTGTTCGCGCACCGGGAGGCGCGTGGTCTAAAAGTCTGGAAGCGATGCGCCAGCTTCGCGCGCTTGTTTGAGAAGCGCTTCATACGATAATCCGCGTCTGTCGGCGAGCTCTTTCAACGCGCGCTTGGTCATGATTCCGTTGCGCTCATCACCTTCGCGTTCGTGTTGATGATTGTCATCGATTTCGGCGGCGGCGGCGTGTTGTTCGACGTCGTGAAGCGCGCTGTGCGCTTCGATGGGCGGCGGCGCGCCCGAGCGTTCGCCGGCGCCCGACGTCGGCTCGAGGACAATGTCTGGAATGACTTCTTCTCGGTGATGCTCTACAGCGGGCGGATTCGATGGCGTCGACGTCGCCGCGCGTGTGGAATCTGTTCTTTCACGTGCAGGCGCACTGGACGCGCTGCCGCTGCGACGTCGTCTCGCGTCCCGCCGAGCGTTTTTCAACGCGACGGCTAACGCCTCGCCAAGCGGTTTTCTCAAATTATCCTCATTCGTAATAATCACCGCCAGCCTCGGTAAGCCTTGGCTTTCCAACGCACTCACGATTACGGCGACTTCGCCTAAATCTAATCCACTGAACGCCACAGCGCGCTGGGCGCCGAATCCACCGCCTCGGCTCGCGCCCTCGCCGACGCCTCTCGGCGCCTCCCAATCGGGCTCGCGTTCGGCAGCCACCTCCTCTAACGTCGCAAACGCGTGCTCGGCGCGCGCCGGAATGACAGGGACATCGTATCCACCTAATTCATCCACTAAAACGCGCACGCGCGGCCACTCTTCGGGGCGAAATCCGATTAAAATAACCGCGGCGGCTCCGACGACGGGCGTCGACGACGTCTCCGCGCCCACGAACGCGCCCTCAACACGCTCATCCACGTCACCGTGCGCGTACGGCGACGTGTACGCATCGATATCATCGTCATCCTCGTCTGCGTGCGCTTCGGTGGCGGCGTACGCGCGCACAGTCCCGTCGTCGTCGACGTCGTCGTCGTCAAGCGCAGCCGTCGGCTCGCAAAGGGTTCCGTCATCCGCGCGTCTTGCCGCGCGCGATTCCTCCTCGATCGCATCGGCAATCATATCCGTCAGCCAAGAGGACGAATCATCGCCGGTGCGCGCATCGCTCGCGGCGACGACGAGCGAGCGCGACGGGCACGACGGCGCTGGGATACCGACGCGAGCCGAGCGACGCGACGGCGGCGGCTCGCGACGGCGGGACGTCGGTGCGGCGATCGCGGCGATGCGCGCGAGGAGCATCGCGTGTGCGTATTACTACTCGTGCACGCGCACACGCGCAAAGGGAGGAGGAGAATGGAAACGGTTGAAAACTCAACCGTCCGCGGCGAGGAGTGAGGCGCGAGCGTCGTTTCAGTTTTACATTAAAGCCGATGTGTATCATCATCATTTCGATAGGTTTCCTTGCGTTATACTTTCGTCGTGGACATTGCGCCCATGGTGACGCGCAGCATAAATTCCAGCACGCGAACGGGGAAGAAGAGAATGTTCAAAGGGAACGGTAAGCGAAAGTTGTGTCGCACTTGCGACCAAAAGCCGCACGCGGCGAGCGCAAACACCGCGGCGTTGAAAAAGCTCCCCTTTTCATCGATGACATTTGCGTTGAGATATTTATGACGCACCAAGTACGCCAATGTGCCTCGCGCGGCTAACTGCGCGCCCCTGGTGGCGCTGTGCCACGCCGTGATGGCTTGTTGCACCATCCACGCCGCGACGACGCCGACGATGCTGCACGCGTACCTCGTACCGGGCTCGACCCACTTTTGATACTCCTTAGGCGTGCTCATCATAATCACTGGAGTTAAATTCTGATCGACGACATTATAGGTGATGTCACCCACGGCGCACCCCAAAGACACGCACGCCGCAAAGTGCACGCGTAACGTCGCCACGACGGCGACAAAGCCCATGTACACCGCGTTCAACGCCTCAGTCATTTGATCCGGATTGATCGCTTTGGCCACGACGCCGATCTTACGAACCACGAGCTCGCGGCGCGAAATTTCTTGCGTATCCGGTATCCCGTTTCCATCTTCATCCAGTTCATCATCCTTCATGTTTGCTCGTTGCGCGGCTTCGACGTTGCGCGCGATGACGCACAGCGCGTCTCGCGTTCGTTCCCATCCCGTAATCCTATACGCCTCCACGGCCGCCGTGAGCGTCGCGAAATACCCACCAAAAAAGCACAACATAAAACCTACGTCATCGCACGCCACACACACCGTCAGTACACCGCGAGTTCATCCAAATCAACGCGCGACTCGCGAACAGCGCGCGCCGACGCCGCTCTCTCTACGCACCGACGACGGCGGGACCAAACTCATGCGGATGATACGGCGCCAAACGCGCCCAGAACGTCTTTGCAAAATCAACCGTCGCGTGCGCCAGAGGTTCACTCGCCGCTGCGAGCTTACTCGCCGCCATGATCGCCGGCGCAGCCGTGTCTAACGCGCGAGATATCGCATCCATGGGCGATGCATTCGACACCGTTTGCACGGCGTCGACGGCGGCAGGCGCGGGCGCGGGCGCGGGGGGCGGGGACGTCGTCATCGACGTCGACACGCGTTTCGACGACGTTTTGCTCGATCGCGAGAAGACGCCCATGAGCGCGCGCGCGGCGAAGTGAGGAGGATTCAACCGTCACAAACGTTTGAAAAAAAAAACATGAAGACAAAGACAGCCGAGACGACGCGGCGGATGGATTGGATAGTCACGCGTACGCGCGCGTTCGAGGGTACGACGATGCTATGGAATATAATAATACACGTATGATTCGAGGGTGTGGTGTGATGGATGCTATGCTGGCGGTGGGGCGACGACGCGAGGACGCGGAGGCGCGCGTCGGGCGTCAGTCGACGGCGCCAGACGACGCGTCGACGATTGGTACATCCATCGCCGGCGTCTCTCGTGGCGTCTCGCGCGGCGGTTTCGAGACGTTCTTTTTTAATAACACGCGCCTGGCGCCCAAGACACCACCGAGTCCCCACCACCAGGGATCCTCGCCGCACGCCTCGTACCCGCGCCGTTCATACATTTCGCGCGTCCGCGCGTTGCCGACGTCGACGTGGAGGTATAATTCAGGATATCCCCACATACGCGTCGCGCGTTCGCACTTGACTAATAAAGCACTTGCGACGCCTGCACCTCGAGCGCGGACGTCCACGGCAACGTTTGAGACGTACGGTACGACGCGTTTCGTCGTCGGGAACGGTTCGGGGAAAAGCGCTTCGGGCGCGCACACGCGCAAACTCGCGCTTCCAACCCACGTCGGCAGCGCCGCTGAGTCGTCTACTCCCGACGACGCCGCTGACGACACCGACGCCTGCATCTGCGCATGCGCCTGCATCTGCGCATGCGCCTGCGCCGTCGACGACGACGCGAACCGCGCGAGCATCGTCACGCTCCGCGCGCTCCTCACCGCGCGCGCGCGCGCCCCCGCCTCCGTCCGCCCATCCCGCGCCGTCGCCTTGGCCACCTCCCGCATCGCCGCGTGATGCGATACCATCTGTTCCAACTCCCGCGCGATCGCCGCCGCGTACCTCGCGTCGAGCATCGCCGTCGCGCGTCGCGTAAACTCGGATTCGCTCAGCCAATCGCCCGCGCGCGCCGCGTCCTCCCCGCTCGACGCCCGCGAACCCGAACCCGAACCCGAACCCGAACCCGAACCCGAACCCGCCGCCGCCGCGCGTTCATCCCTCTGTTCGTACGCGAACGCGTTCGCACACGTCTGCGCGCTCGCGCGCACATCCTCGGGCGTGCGCGCCACCTTGATCGCCACGCCCATCGGCGTCGGCGGCGGCGTCGGCGGCGAGGCGCGCGCGCGCGTCGGTCTCGGTGAGGACCGGCGCGGCGGTCGCGGGTGCGTCGACGCCCGCGTCGACGCCGGCGTCGCTCGACGCATCGTCGTGACC